>Ga0209796_10000067_pt1 | contig 145042 bp, 137 predicted proteins | sample AgamicOrSfrz_FD_187167 | JGI IMG/M metagenome (GOLD analysis project Ga0209796, IMG submission 187167) | Agave microbial communities from Guanajuato, Mexico - Or.Sf.rz (SPAdes) (version 2) | ecosystem: Host-associated > Plants > Phyllosphere > Phylloplane/Leaf | place: Guanajuato, Mexico...
GTTCCTCAAAGGTGGGTGTAGACGTCGTCGAGGCTCAGGCCGGAGGCCAGCATGAGCACCTGGGCGTGGTAGAGCAGCTGGCTGAGCTCGAGGGCGGTGGCGTCCTTGCCCTCATGCTCGGCGGCCATCCAGGATTCGGCGGCCTCCTCGACCAGCTTCTTGCCGATCGCATGGACGCCACCGTCGAGGAGCTTCGTCGTACCGGATCCCTCGGGGCGGGTGCGGGCCTTCTCGCTGAGCTCGGCCCACAGCTCCTCGAACGTCTTCACGGGCACCAAGCGTAGGGCGTGCGCTCAGCACCGGGATCGTCGGTCTCACCGGACCTGCGGGACGGGTACCGGCTGGCCATGGAGCCCAAGCTGGCCGAGTACCGCCGCAAGCGCGACTTCGGGCGCACGCCCGAGCCCTCGGGTGATGCCCCAGTGCCGGGTGGGCGGCGCTTCGTGGTGCAGCGCCACCGGGCGAGCCGGCTCCACTACGACCTGAGGTTCGAGATCGACGGCGTGCTGGCCAGCTGGGCCGTGCCGAAGGGTCCGACGCTGGATGCGGGGGCGAAGCGGCTCGCGGTGCACGTCGAGGACCACCCGATCGAGTACCTGCACTTCGAGGGCGTGATCCCCTCAGGCGAGTACGGCGGGGGCGACGTGATCGTGTGGGACACCGGCACCTGGCAGCCGGTCCACACCGACGACCCGGCCGCGGCCGTGGCCGCCGGAGAGCTGCATGCCGAGCTGCACGGCCACAAGCTGCGGGGGCGGCTGGTGCTGGTCCGGCGGGGCTCGGGCGCTCAGGGCGACCGGGATTGGGTGCTCGTGCACAAGCACGATGAGTACGCCGTGGACGGCTGGGATCCCGAGGACCATCCGGTCTCGGTGCTCAGCGGCCGGACGAACGACGAGGTGCTCGCCGACCCGGACCGACGCTGGCACTCCGAGCTGCCACCTGCCGCCGCGGACGAGCAGCTGGTGGAGGACACGCTGCCTGACAGCGCGCTCGACGAGCTGGCGTCGCTGGGCAAGGAGGGCACCTGGGAGGTGTTCGGCCGGCGGCTCCGGGTGACCAACCTCGACAAGGTTCTCTTCCCTGCGCCGCCCAATGGGACCGGGCCGGCCGTGACCAAGCGCGAGCTGCTCGCCTACACCGCCCGCATCGCCCCGATCGCGCTGCCCTATCTCGAGGGCCGCGCGCTGAACCTGCACCGCTACCCCGATGGCGCCGCGAAGTCGGGCTTCTGGCACAAGCAGCTCCCCGAACACGCCCCCGACTGGATCGGCCGCTGGGACAACCCGGAGGCGGACCCGGGCGAGACGACCACCTACCTGGTCGCCGACGAGCCGGCGGCGCTGGTCTGGGCGGCCAACTTCGGGGCCCTGGAGTGGCATCCGTGGACCTCCCGCACGAGCGCGATGCACGAGCCGACGTACGCCCTCATCGACCTCGACCCTGGCGAGCGGACGTCCTGGCACGACCTGCTGGCGCTGGCACGGCTGCACCGCACCGCGCTCGACCACCTCGGCGTGCTCGGTCGGCCGAAGGTGACCGGGCGGCGGGGCATCCAGATCTGGATCCCGGTGCGGGCGGGTTACACCTTCGAGGAGACCCGTGCGTGGGTCGAGGGGCTCTCCCGGACCGTGGGGAAGGTGGTGCCGGAGCTGGTGAGCTGGAAGTGGGAGGTGAAGGCGCGTGGCGGGCTGGCGCGCCTGGACTACACCCAGAACGCGATCAACAAGACGCTGGTGGCGCCGTACTCCCCGCGGCCGGCGGCAGGTGCCCCGGTGTCGGTGCCCATCGGGTGGGCCGAGCTCGATGACCCGGAGCTGCGCCCCGACCGTTGGACGGTCCGCACCGTGCTGGACCGGCTGGAGCGTCGCGGCGACCCGTTCCGCGTGCTGCTCGGCGTCGAGCAGGATCTCCCGGCACTGTGACCGGGTTGAATTGTCACTCCGAACAGGTCGAATTGTCACTCCGAACAGGTCGAGTTGCCCCTCCGAACGAGTCGAGTTGCCGCCTTGTGTGCGGCGGTCAGACAACGCGCCAACTCAACCCCGCCGGACCGACAACTCAACCCCACCGGACCGGCAACTCAACCCCGCCGGACCGGCAACTCAACGTGGGTCAGCCGGGGAGGTGGCGCTTGATCCGGCGGATGGTCTGGGCCGTGGCGAGGGCGGCCGCGGCGGCCTCGTAGCCCTTGTCCTCCCGCGAGCCGTCGATGCCGGCCCGGTCGAGGGCCTGTTCCTCGTCGTCGCAGGTGAGTACGCCGAAGCCGACGGCGGTAACGTGGTCCAGCGCGACCCTGGTCAGGCCGTCCGTGGCGGCCGAGCAGACGTAGTCGAAGTGGGGTGTGCCGCCGCGGATCACGACGCCGAGCGCGACGATGGCGTCGTACCCCTCGCGGGCGAGTGCCGCGGCGACCACGGGCAGCTCGAACGCGCCGGGTACCCGGACGATGACCGGTGACTCGACCTGGTGGTCGGCCAAGGCGCGCCGCGCCCCCTCGAGGAGGCCGTCCATGACGGTGTCGTGCCAGCTGGCCGCCACCACTGCGACCCGCAGGTCGTGGCAGTCCGCCGGCTGCGTCTGGGGTGCTCCCGCTCCACTCACTGGTCCTGCTCCTCGATCGTGTCGTAGCCGTCACCCGGCATGCTGGGGGCCGCCCCGAGATCGGGGAGGACGTGGCCCATCCTGTCGCGCTTGGTGAGCAGGTAGGCCAGATTGTGGTCGTTGGGGTGCGGCGTGAGGGGCACCCGCTCGGCCACCGTGATGCCGAAGTCCTCCAGGCTGCGCACCTTGTCGGGGTTGTTGGTGAGCAGCCGCACCTGGGTGATGCCGAGGTCGCGCAGCACCTGGGTGGCGGCACCGTAGTGGCGCGCGTCGGCGGGCAGACCGAGGTCGAGGTTGGCGTCGACGGTGTCACGGCCGCCGTCCTGGAGCTGGTAGGCCTGCAGCTTCGCGACCAGGCCGATCCCCCGGCCCTCGTGCCCGCGCAGGTAGACCACGACGCCCCGCCCCTCCTTCACGATGGTCTCCAGCGCCTCGTCCAGCTGCGGCCCGCAGTCACAGCGGGCGCTGCCGAACACATCCCCGGTGAGGCACTCCGAGTGCACCCGGGTGAGCACCGGTTCGTCACCGGAGACGTCGCCGTGGACCAGCGCGATGTGCTCGGAGTCGTCGACGGTGATGGTGTACCCGTAGGCGGTGAAGTCGCCGTACCGCGTCGGCAGCCGGGTCTCGGCCTTGCGCTCGACCAGCACCTCGGTACGTCGGCGGTAGCGCACCAGGTCCTCGATCGAGATCATCGCCAGGCCGTGCTCGTCGGCGAAGGCGCGCAACTCGGGAGCGCGCTTCATGGTGCCGTCGTCGTTGACGACCTCCACCAGGACGCCGGCCGGCGTGAGCCCGGCGAGACGGGCCAGGTCGACCGCCGCCTCGGTGTGGCCGCGGCGGACGAGCACCCCTCCCTCGCGGTAGCGCAGCGGGAACACGTGCCCCGGCCGGGTCAGCTCCCACGGCTCGGTGGCGCTGTCGGCCAGCACACGTGCGGTGTGCGCACGATCGGCGGCCGAGATGCCGGTCGAGACGCCGTCGCGGGCGTCGACGGAGATCGTGTACGCCGTACGCAGCTTGTCGCGGTTGTGCGGCGTCATCAGCGGGATCTCGAGCCGGTCGAGCATCTCGCCGGGCATCGGAACGCAGATCACGCCGCTGGAGTGTCGGATCGTGAACGCCATCAGCTCCGGGGTGGCCTTGGCCGCGGCGAAGATGATGTCGCCCTCGTTCTCCCGGCCCTCGTCGTCGACCACGACGACCGCCCTGCCCGCGGCGATGTCGGCGATCGCCCGCTCGACGGAGTCGAGGCGGACGCCGCCGTGCTGGTGGGTGGGCTCGCTCATGCTGCTTCTCCTGCGGTGATGGGCCGGGTCGTGGCCTCCGGCGGGCTCTCCCGGCGGGAGACCCTGAGCCAGACGGTGAACCCGTAGACGACGAGCGCCGCGTAGACGGCGTAGAGGACGGCGGAGGGGTAGTAGTGCGAGTGCCACAGCTCGGGCACCCCGACGAGGTCGACGGCGATCCAGGCGAGCCAGAAGTCGACCCAGCCGCGGGCCATCGCGTAGGTGGCGATGAAGGAGCCCACGAAGATCCAGGCGTCGCACCAGTAGTACCAGCGAGGGGCAGGCCAGCCGGCGCCGATGACGGCGAAGAGCCACTGGCACAGCAGCACGCCGCCGGCCCAGGCCGCGAGATAGGCGAGCCGCTCGGCGCCGCTCGCCCACCTCGGTGTCACGGCATGCTGCTCATCGCCCGCTGCCACGTGCACGCGCTGTGTCTGCCGCCAGCGCCACCAGCCGTACACGCTGGTGGCGATGAAGAAGACCTGTCGCCCGGCCTGCCCGAACAGCGGCGTCTGCGCGCCCTGGTCGAAGGTGGCGGCGATGAACACGGTGAACAGCAGGACGTTGCCGACGATCCCGATCGGCCACGCCCAGACCTTGCGACGCAGCCCGCCGATCGCCGAGGCGAAGCCGAAGACGTTGCCCAGGATCTCGCGCCAGGTGATCGGGTGACCGCTGATGGTGATCTGGGCGTCGTAGAGCCAGGTGAGCACGCTCATGGCCGGGCCTCCGGACGCGTCTCGAGCAGCCGCTCGACGTGCTTGGCCAGGACGTCGGCCTCCAGGTTGACCCGGTCGCCGACCTGCCGGACACCCAGCGTGGTGCGGGCCAGGGTCTCGGGGATGAGGCTCACGGTGAAGCTGGCTCCTCCGCTGATCGAGGCGCTCGAGACCTCCACGACCGTCAGGCTCACCCCGTCCACGGTGATCGAGCCCTTGTCGACCAGGTAGCGGCTCAGCTGCTCGGGCAGCGAGATCTCGACGACCTCCCAGTGCTCACTGGGCGTGCGCGCCAGGATCTCGCCGACGCCGTCGACATGGCCCTGCACGATGTGGCCGCCGAGCCGGGTCTGCGGCGTCACCGCGCGCTCCAGGTTGACCCGGTCGCCGGGTACGACGCCGCGCAGCGACGTCTTGTCGAGCGTCTCCTGCATGACGTCGGCGGTCCAGCTCGTCTCGTCGCGGGAGGCCACGGTGAGGCAGCAGCCGTTGACGGCGATCGAGTCACCCAGGCGGGCATCGTCCAGGACGGTGGTGGCGGCGACGGTCAGGCGGATCGCGTCCCCCTGGTCCTCGACCGCGGCGACGGTGCCGAGCTCCTCGACGATTCCGGTGAACATGTCAGTTCCCTTCCTGGGTGGGGACGAGGGTGAGACGGACGTTGGGCTGCTCGCAGGAGCCGTCCTTCGCATCGGGCTCGAGCACGGTGATGTCGCGCACCTGCGGGCGCAACGCGTCGGCGATCGTGGTGATTCCGAGGTCCGCGACCGCGTTGCGGCCGGCGCCGAGGAACATCGGGGCGACGTACACCACGATCTCGTCCACGAGACCCGCGGCCACGAAGGCCGCGGCCAGCGTCGGGCCGCCCTCGAGGAACACGTGGCGCCGCTCGCGTCGCCACAGCTCGTCCAGGGCCTCACGGGGGTCGCGGGTCAGGAGGCGGACGGTCTCGGCGTCGTCGTTGAAGACCCGGGCGGCGTCCGGCAGCTCGCGCAGGCCCATGACCGCGCGCAGCGGCTGAGGCCCGAGCGGGCGGTCGTCGGCGTCACGCACTGTCAGCAGCGGATCGTCGACGGCGATCGTGTTCGTGCCGACGAGCATGGTGTCGCACTGCGCCCGCAGCCGGTGGGTGTCGCGCCGCGAGGCCGCGCTGGAGACCCAGCGCGAGGTGCCGTCGGCCGCCGCGGAGCGTCCGTCGAGGGTCGTGGCGAGCTTCCAGGTGACGACCGGCCGCTGCAGCTCGATCGCACGCGACCAGGCACGGTTCAGCTCGCGGCTCTCCCCGTCGAGCAGACCGGCCTCCACCTCGATGCCTGCCGCGCGCAGGGTCGCCGCACCGCCGGCAGCCAGCGGGTTGGGATCGGGCTGGGCGAAGACCACGCGCCGTACGCCGGCCTCGACGAGCCGCACCGCGCACGGGCCGGTGCGACCGGTGTGGTTGCACGGCTCGAGGGTCACCACGGCGGTGGCGCCGCGTGCCCGGTCACCGGCGTGGGAGAGCGCGTCCGCCTCGGCGTGCGGCGTACCGGCTCCGCGGTGGAAGCCCTCGGCGAGGACGGTGCCGTCCTCGGCGAGCAGGACACAGCCGACCCGCGGGTTGGGGCCGAAGGGCCCGAGCGCGGCCAGCTCGAGGGCGCGGCGCATCGCCGCCGTCTCGATCGTGCTGGCCATCTGGCGTCCCTGTCGTCCGGTCGCGGACTCGGGGGCGGGTCACGTGGTCTCGACACGCTCGCTGCGCTCGCGGCTCGACCAACGATGACTGCGTGCTTCTTCTCATCCGGACTTTGACCGTCGGTCCAGGAGTTCCACCTGGTCAACCGGCCGCTGGCTGCGGCCGGGTCGCGGACTTCTGAGGGAGGCGAAGACGCCTCTGACCCAGTCACCGCCGGTGCGGAGTTTCACCGCCCCCAGAGCACGCGAGTTGTTCACTCGTCTGGTCGACATTGTGGCACAGCACGGGGCCGCAGCGATGTGGGGTGTCTCACCCGCTCGGCTCAGGGGTGGGCACAACCTCGGGCCGCGTCGGCCTTCGCTGCCAGCTGGCGCACCATCGCGTCGGGGTCCGCCGCGCTGTAGACCGCTGATCCCGCGACGAAGACATCGGCCCCGGCCTCGGCGCAACGCTCGATCGTGTCGAGGGAGACCCCGCCGTCGACCTGCAGCCATGTCTCGAGACCGTGCTTGTCCATCAGGGCCCGAGCCCGGCGGAGCTTGGGCAGGCACAGGTCGAGGAAGCTCTGGCCGCCGAAGCCGGGCTCGACGGTCATGATCAGCAGCATGTCGAGCTCGGCCAGCAGGTCCTCGTAGGGCTCGATCGGTGTCGCCGGCTTCAGCGCCATGCTGGCCCGAGCGCCCTGCTTGCGGATCTCCCGGGCCAGACGCACCGGCGCTGCGGCCGCCTCGACGTGGAAGGTCACGCTGCCCGCGCCGGCCTCGGCGTACGTCGGGGCCCAGCGGTCGGGGTCCTCGATCATCAGGTGTGCGTCCAGCGGCATCGTGGTGGCCCGGCTCAGCGCCTCGACCATGGTGGGCCCGAACGTCAGGTTGGGCACGAAGTGGTTGTCCATCACGTCGACGTGGACCCAGTCCGCGCTGCCGATCCGGGCGACCTCCGCGGCGAGGTTGGCGAAGTCGGCGTTGAGGATGCTGGGGGTGATCTGGCTGCGGCGCTCGCGGTTGCTCACAGGGCCCCACCCTAATCGGTGCGGGCGCCCTCTTGCGCCGCATGGTTAACGTCGTTAGGTTAACGTTGTTCTGTTTCCGGATCCACCGAGTGGAGATCGACATGCTCGAGCGCACCGCCCTGATGGCGATGGCAGCACCCCGGCGGGTGCTGGCCGTCCTGCTCCTGCTGCTCATCGCGGGCGGGGTGCTCGGCGCCCCCGTGGCGAGCCACCTGCGCGCGGGGGGCTTCACCGTCGCCGACGCCCAGTCCACCCGGGCGGAGGCGCTGATGACCGAGCGGTTCGGCGGCGGCGCCCCCAACCTCGTCGTGCTGGTCCATGCGCCCCACGGCGCCGACTCCGCCGCCGCGCGAGCCGCGGGCCGGCACGTGCAACAGGTGCTGGACCGTTCGGCGTACGTCGGCGGGACCACCAGCTACTGGACGACTCACTCCCCCGCCCTCCGCTCCAAGGACGGCTCGTCGGCACTGGTGACCGCCTCCGTCCGCGGCAACGACGACCAGGTGCAGACCCGCGCCGGCACCATCGTCGCCGCGCTCGGCACCCACGTCGGCGCCGCCACCATCACCGCAGGCGGCTCGGCGGTCACCTACCACGAGGTCAACGTCTCCACCCGCAAGGACCTCGCAGTCGCCGAGGCCATCGCCATCCCGCTGACCGCGCTCGCGCTGGTCCTCGTCTTCGGCAGCATGGTCGCGGCGCTCCTGCCGCTGGCGATCGGCGCGGTCGCGATCGTCGGCACGCTGGCGGAGCTGCGCCTGCTGTCGATGGTCACCGACGTCTCGATCTACGCGATGAACATGACCACAGCACTCGGCCTCGCCCTCGCCATCGACTACAGCCTCTTCATCGTCAGCCGCTACCGCGAGGAGCTCCAGCGCGGCCGTGAGCAGGTCGACGCCATCGCCACCGCCGTCACCACCGCCGGCCGCACGGTGCTGTTCTCCGCCCTGACCGTCGCGCTCGCGCTCTCGGCCCTGGCGGTGTTCCCGATGTACTTCCTGCGCTCGTTCGCCTACGCCGGGATCGCTGTGGTGATCATCGCCGCGGCAGCCTCCGTCGTCGCGCTGCCGGCGATCCTGACGCTGGTGGGTTCGCGGATCAACGCGCTCGACCTGCGGGCCGGCCTGCGCCGAATCCTGCGCCGCCCGGCGCGCGTGCGCCGTACCGTCGAGCAGGGCTTCTGGTACCGCCTCGCCGGTGCCGTGATGCGCCGGCCGGTCGTCTTCGGCGGCGCCGTCGTGGCGATCCTGCTGCTGCTCGGCTCACCGTTCCTGCGCGCATCGTTCGGCTACCCCGACGACCGGGTGCTCGGCAGCTCGCAGAGCGCCCACGTCGTCGGCGACCAGCTGCGGTCCTCCTTCGTCCTCGACGCCGGCTCGACGATGGATGGGGTCATCGACGGTACGCCGAGCCCGACGGCGCTGGCCGCCTACGAGGCGACCCTGCAGCACGTGCCGGGCGTCGACTCGGTCACGAGCACGAGCGCCCACGACGCCGTCCGGCTGACCGTCACCTCCTCGGTCGATCCGTTCTCCTCCGCCGGCCGCCACCTCGTGGAGGACCTGCGCGGCGCGACGGGTCCGGGACAGCCGGTGCTGTGGTCGGGGTGGGCGGCGTTCAACGTCGACGCGATGGACGCCCTGGCCCACACGCTGCCGCTGGCGCTGCTGCTGATCGCCCTCTCGACGTTCATCGTGCTCTTCCTGTTCACCGGCAGCGTGGTGGTGCCGCTCAAGGCACTGCTGCTGAACCTCCTGTCCCTCACCGCGACGTTCGGCGCGATGGTGTGGGTCTTCCAGGACGGCCACCTCTCCCACCTGCTCGGCTTCACCCCGGCCGGCTACCTGGTCGCGAACATGGTGGTGCTGATGTTCTGCCTGGCCTTCGGCATGTCGATGGACTATGAGGTCTTCCTCCTCTCGCGGATCAGCGAGGAGTGGCAGGCCTCGGCGCGCACCCATGACGACAACACCCGCGCGGTCGCCCTCGGGCTGGCCCGGACCGGCCGGATCGTGACGGCCGCGGCGGCCCTGATGTCGATCGTCTTCGCGGCGATGGTGAGCTCGTCGGTGCAGTTCATGCAGCTCTTCGGCCTGGGACTCACCCTCGCCGTACTCACCGATGCGACGCTGGTCCGTGGCATCCTCGTCCCGTCGTTCATGCGGCTGATGGGCACCCTCAACTGGTGGGCGCCACGGCCGCTCGCCCGGCTGCACGGGCGGTTCGGGCTCAGGGAAGCGTGAGGAGGACCATGCCAGGGACGGTACGGCGGCGCGCTCCGCGCGGCTCCGGGGACGAGCTGCGTCCGCAGATCGTCGCCGCCGCGAAGGAGCTGATGGCTGCTGCCGCGACGGCGGAGGAGGTCTCGATCCGCGCTGTCGCGACAGCCGTCGGGGTGACGCCGCCCTCGATCTACCTGCACTTCGAGGACAAACAGGCCCTGGTCACCGCTGTGGTCACCGACGTCTTCGAGGACCTCGACCGGGTGATGCTGGCTGCCGTCGACGACCTCGACGATCCCCTCGAGCGGCTGCACGCGTTCGGCATGGCGTACGTCGGCTTCGCCCTCGACCATCCCGAGCACTACCGCCTCGCGACCATGGACGCCTGCCCGCGCCCCGACGTCGACGAGGTCCTCGCCGCCGGGGCCTTCGTCCACTTCAGCGATGCCGTCCAGGCCTGCCTGGACGCGGGGATCTTCGCCCCGGCCGACCCGATCGCGATCACCCTCGACCTGTGGGCCGCGGCGCACGGGGCGGCAGCGCTGCTGGTCACCAAGCCGTACCTGCCCTACGGCGAGCCGCTGCTCTTCGCCGACCGGGTGCTGCGGGCGGCGGCGTACGGCCACACCGCTGACCTCGCCGCCTGGCCGTCGTGACCCCAGACCGCGCTCAGGCGGAGGGCCGCAGCAGCTCCTCGCGCACCACGACCTCGAGAGAGAGGGTGCGGTAGCCGACCTCGTCGAAGAGCACCGTGAGCCGGTCCTCCTCCACATCGGTGACCACGCCGGCGCCGAACTCCTCGTGCACGACGTGGCTCTGCAACGCGAACGGACCGTCGTGCTCGGCCGGCGCGGGCGCGACGCCGGCGCGGCAGTTGTCGCAAGAACCGCACCGCTCCCCGAGCTCCTCGCCGAAGTAGCCGACGAGGAACTCCATGCGGCAGCGATCGGTCTCGGCGTACGCCCGCAGCATGTCGACGCGCGACCGCTCGAGGAACCGGTGCGCCTCGGCGAGGTCGATCGCGGCCCGCACCGGGTCGTCGTCGGGTCGCGCGTGCGACGCCAGCTCGAGGAGGTTCCGGATCCTGGCCAGCCGGCGCGGGCCGATGCCGGCCACCCCGCCGGCGCCGGCGCGCTCTGCCTGGGCGACCGCCTGGACGTCGCGCCGGCGCGGGATGCCAGGGGCGAAGAACCGGCCCAGCGCGAGGTCCTCGGGACGGAACACCAGGACGCCGCGGGCGGGCTCGCGATCGCGGCCGGCCCGGCCGACCTCCTGGTAGTAGGTGTCGGGAGACTCGGGCGCCTGCGCGTGGACCACGAACCGCACGTCGGGCTTGTCGATCCCCATCCCGAACGCGGAGGTGGCCACGACGGTGTCCACGCGGCCCGCCAGGAAGGCCTCGTGCACCTGATCGCGGCGGCGTCCGCTCATCCCGGCGTGGTAGGCCGCAGCTTCGCGTCCGATGTCGGCGAGGGCTGCGGCGTACTCCTCCGCGCCGGCGCGGGTCCGGCAGTAGACGATGCCGGCACCGTCCTGCGCGGCCACCGTCTCGAGCACCGCTCGACGTTGCTCGACCCCGTCGCTGACCCGCCGTACCACCAGCTCCAGCTCGGGCCGCGCGAAGCCGGTGACGACGGTGCGCGGCTCGACCAGCCGCAGGCGCTCGACGACGTCGTCGCGCACCGGCGGCGCCGCCGTAGCCGTCATCGCCACCACCGACGGACGCCGTCCGGCCAGGTCGCCGACCTCCGCCAACAGGTCGCCGAGGCGGAAGTAGTCGGGGCGGAAGTCATGACCCCAGGCTGAGACGCAGTGCGCCTCGTCGACGGCCACCAGGCCCGGGCGCAGCGACGCGACCCGCTCGCGGACCCCCTCGTTGGCCAGCTGCTCGGGCGAGAGGAAGAGGAACTCGACCTCACCCTCGACGGCCGCGCGCAGCGCCTCGGCGCGCTGCGCCTCGGTCTCGGCCGAGCTGAGGCGCGCGGCCCGCAGGCCGACCGCCTCCAGGGCCTCGATCTGGTCGTGCTGCAGCGCCAACAACGGCGAGACGACCAGCGTCGGGCCGTCCAGGAGCAGGCCCGCGAGCTGATACACCAGGGACTTCCCGGCGCCGGTCGGTGCGATGAGGAGGACGTCCGAGCCGCTCAACAGGGCGGCGGCAGCCTCCTCCTGCCCGGGATGCAGCGCGTGGTGACCGAAGCGGTCCCGCGCCGTGCGGAGAAGGCGGTCGCGGATCTCGGCTCGATCGGGCACGGGCCATGGTGCCCCCGACGACCCGCCGGCATGCCCCGATCCGCCCGCCGGCGGTCAATCCGCGGGGGGCGGCTCGTGGCCCTCGCGCTCGTCGCGGGCCGCCCACTCCAGCAGCGGCGCGATGTCGAAGACGTGGTCGTCGATGTCGTGGTGCAGGTCGCCCAGCTCGGCGAACCGCGCGGGCACCGTGAAGATCGTGAAGTCCCGGGGATCCGCCTCGTCGATCTCCTCCCATCGGATGGGGGTGGAGACTCGGGCATCCGGCAGACCCCGCACGGAGTACGCCGCGGCGATGGTGTGGTCGCGGGTGTTCTGGTTGTAGTCCACGAACACCGCCGCCGGGTCGCGGTCCTTCTTCCACCACGTCGTGGTGACGTCGCGGGGCGCGCGTCGCTCGACCTCGCGCGCGAACGCGAACGCGGCGCGGCGTACGTCGGTGAAGCCGTGCTCCGGCTCGATCCGCACGTAGATGTGGATCCCCTTGCTGCCACTGGTCTTGGGATAGCCGACCGCGCCCAGGTCGTCGAGCACCTCGTGAGCGACGTGAGCGACCCGCTGGACGGTGGCGTAGTCGCACCCGGCGCCTGGATCGAGGTCGATGCGCCACTCGTCGGGCTGTTCGGTGTCGGGCCGCCGGCTGTTCCAGGGATGGAACTCCACCGTCGACATCTGCACCGCCCAGATCACCGCCGCCAACTCGGTGACGCAGAGCTCGTCGGCGGTTCGCTGCCAGCGCGGGAAGTACAGCTGCACCGTCTCGACCCAGTCAGGTGCGCCCGCGGGGAGCCGCTTCTGGTGCACCTTCTCCCCCGCCAGGCCCGTGGGGAAGCGGTGCAGCATGCAGGGCCGCTCGTAGAGGGCGTTGACAATGCCCGGGCCCACCGCGAGGTAGTAGTGCACCAGGTCCAGCTTGGTGGCGCCCGACTCGGGGAAGTAGATCCGATCGGGGTTGCTCACCCGCACCACGCGGTTGTCGACCTCGATCTCGACGGAGGGGGACGAGGACGCCATGAGGCGAGACTAGTGTCACGCGCATGAGCCGCCGGCTCCTCCGGCGTACTCGCAGTGGCAACTCGACGCCGCCGGAGCGGCAAGTCGGCGTCAGTTGTCGAGGGCGAGCGCCGCGGCGAAGCCGAGCATGATCACGCCGACACCGGCATCGATCCCGCGACGCACGCCCTCGCGGCGGATGAGGGACATCGCGCCGTGGGCGAGCAGGGTGATCGAGACGAGGTAGATCGCGCCGAGCACGGCCAGGGTGAGCGCATAGGCCAACAGCTCCGCCAGCCCGGCGTCCTTGCTCACGAAAGGCGGCAGCACCGCGAGGTAGAACGCGAGCGCCTTGGGGTTGGTGAACGTCGAGACGAACCCCTGCCGCATCGCCGCATGCGGCGCGAGCCGGCCACCGCCCTCGCTCTGCCACCCGGCACCGTCACCGCGAACGCCCGCCCACACCGCCTGCAGTCCCAGCCATGCCAGGTAGCAGACGCCGACCCAGCGCAGCACGGTGAAGACGGTGTGCGCGTTCTGGATCACCGCGCCCAGGCCGGTGGCCGCGAGGATCCCGAGGACGACGTTCGCCAGCACGATGCCGGCGACCGTCCACAGCCCGCGCTGCCGGCCGCCCGCCACCGTCACCCGCAAGGTGATGAATGTGTCGGGACCCGGCGCGAGCGCGAGCAGGATCGCGAAGACCAGGAACGTCAGGTAGTGCGCCACCGGGTCAGGGTAGGTGGTCGGGCCCGGCACCGCCGAAGCGGCAACTCAACGCCCCCGGGGTGACAACTCAACCTTCACGGCGTGACACCTCAACCTTCACGGGGTGACACCTCGACCTTGACGGGGTGACAACTCAACGGGGGCGGCGGGTGAGCAGCGCCAGGAACATCGCGTCGGTGCCGTGCCGGTGCGGCCAGAGCTGCACCGTGCCGGGCAGCGGCCCTTCCGCGTCCGGTACGCCGAGGGCCAGCGGCGCGAGCGTCGCGTCATCGCGACCGGCCAGGGTGGCCGCGACGACGTCGCGGGTCTCGGCGAGCACCGGGGAGCAGGTGGCGTAGAGGACCAGGCCGCCGGGTCGGGCCAGATCGAGCGCGGAGTCGAGCAGCGCGCGCTGCAGCGTCACGAGCTCGGCGACGTCAGCGGGCCGGCGCCGCCAGCGTGCCTCGGGCCGGCGGCGCAGCGCACCGAGCCCGGAGCAGGGGGCGTCCACCAGGATCCGGTCGAAGGTGCCGGGTCGGAACGGCGCCCTGGTTCCGTCGGCCGCGACGACGCCGAGTGCCGCGTCGGCACCGCGGAGGTTCTGCGCCACGAGGCCGGCCCGGTGCGGCTGGCGCTCGGTCGCGACCAGCATCGCCTCCTGCTCCCCGGCCAAGGCGGCGAGCAGGGCGCTCTTGCCGCCGGGTCCGGCGCACAGGTCGAGCCACACCCGGTCGGGCCCGGCGAGCGCCGCGTGGGCGAGCGCGATCGCGACGAGCTGCGAGCCCTCGTCCTGCACGCCCGCGCGACCGTCCGCGACGGGGGCGATGCCGAGCGGCGATCCGCCCGCGAGGACGACGCCGTACGGCGAGAGGCTGGTCGGCTCCCCCGTCACCTCGGCCAGCAGCTCCTCGCGCCCGATCCGACCCGGACGGGCCACCAGCGTGACCCGCGGCGGCTGGTTGTCGGCGTCCAGCAGGTCCTCGAGCGGGCCGCCGCCGCCCGCGCGGGACGCCGCGTCCAGCTCCTCGATCACCCATTGCGGGTGGGAGGTGCGCTCGGCCAGGGTCAGGTCCGCCCGCCACTCGGTCAGCGACCGGGCGGCGACCTTGCGCAGCACGGCGTTCGCGAACCCGGCCGCGCCGGGCCCGACCTTGGACTTCACCAGGTCGACGGTCGTCGCGATGGCGGCGTGCGCGGGCACTCGCATGGCGAGCAGCTGGTGCGCGCCGAGCCGCAGCGCGTCGAGCACCTTGGCCTCGACCTTCGCCAGCGGGCGGTCGATGCAGGCCGCCAGGACCGCGTCGTACATCCCACGGCCGCGCAGCGTCCCGGACGCTAGCTCGGTGGCGAAGGCGGCGTCGCGTCCGCTCAGGCCGAGCTGGCCCAGCACGTGCGGAAGGACGAGGTTGGCATAGGCGTCGTCGACGCGGACGGCCACCAGCACCTGGAACGCCGCCAGCCTCGCGGGATCCACCGGAGCCTTCCCGCGCGGTCCCCGGGGCGGACGTCCGCGACCGCCACGGCCGCTAGCCGTCGAACCGGACACCGGACTCCACCCGCGCGCCGCGCGCCCAGTCCGCGGCCGGCATCTGGTTGCGGCCGTTCGCCTTCACCGTGCCGAGCCGCACCGCCGCGGTGCCGGTGCCGACCAGCACCTCGTTCTTGCGGACCTCGAGCATCCCGGGCTCGAGCTTCTCATCCGACACCTGCACCGGCCCGACCTTGAGCCGCTCGCCTTGGAACGTGGTCCAGGCGCCGGGTGCCGGCGTACAGGCCCGGATCTGCCGGTCGACCCCGACGGCCGGGTGCGACCACGTGACCCGGGCGTCGTCGGGGCTGATCTTCGGCGCATAGGTGACCCCGTCGGCCGGCTGCTCGCGCGCGTCCAGCGAGCCGTCCTCGACGCCGTCCAGGGTGGCGACCAGCAGCCCGGCGCCGCCCTCGGCCAGCTTGGTCAGGAGCGTGCCGGCGGTGTCCTCGGGCCGGATGGTCTGGGTCATCACGCCGAACGTCGGGCCGGCGTCGAGCTCCTTGACGATGCGGAACGTCGTCGCGCCGGTGATCTCCTCGCCGTCCCAGATCGCGCGCTGCACCGGCGCGGCTCCCCGGTAGGACGGCAGCAGCGAGAAGTGCAGGTTGATCCAGCCGTGGACCGGAATGTCGAGCGCCGACTGCGGCAGCAGGGCGCCGTACGCGACGACGGGGCAGGCATCCGGCGCGAGCGCGCGCAGCTGCTCCTGGAAGTCCGGGTCGCGGGGGTGTGCCGGCTTCAGCACCGGTACGCCGAGCTCCTCGGCCCGCTGGGCGACCGGCGAGGCGACCAGCCTGCGGCCCCGCCCGGCCGGCGCGTCGGGCCGGCTGACCACGCCGACCAGCTCGTGCCGGCTGGTGGCGATGGCCTCCAGCGACGGGAGCGCCACCTCGGGGGTGCCGGCGAAGACGACCCTCACGCGATCACCGGCCCGTCCCGAACATCGGGTGCGGGCTGACCTTGAGCGTGGGCCTCTCCAGCCCGAACCACTCCGCCTCGCGGATGTCGCGCATGGCCTGCTTGCGGGTGGCCTCGTCGAGCCGGTCGATGAAGAGCACCCCGTCGAGGTGGTCGGTCTCATGCTGGATCGCCCGGGCGAGGAGCTCCGAGCCCTTGATCGTGACCGGCTCGCCATGCATGTCGAAGCCGGTGGCGACGACGTGCATCGCCCGTCTGGTGTCGTAGGTGAGGCCCGGGATGGAGAGGCAGCCCTCGCCGCCGTCCTGGCACTCCTCGGACAGGCTCAGCCGGGGGTTGACGAGGTGCCCGACCTGGCCGTCGACGGACCAGGTGAAGACGCGCAGACCCACGCCGATCTGCGGCGCCGCGAGGCCTGCACCGGGCGCCTCCAGCATGGTGTCGGTGAGGTCCTCGACGAGCCTGCGCAGCTCCTTGTCGAAGTCGACGACCTCATCCGCGCGGCGGCGCAGGATCGGGTCGCCGAAGAGGCGGATGGGCTGGACGGGCATGCGGTCATCCTAGAGAGCGCGTCAGAGCGAGGGCGGATCGACCTGGATGCGCACAGGCTCGAGCTTGCGGGCCGACCGGAGGCGCTGCAGCTCCCCCAAGGCCGCCGAGAGCGCCGGTCCGTCCGCGCGCGGCACCCGCACCACGAGCCGCTGCACCGCCTCCGACACGGCGACCGGACCGAGCACCTCACCGCTGGAGGGCAGGTCGAGGAGGGTCAGGGCGTCGGCGAGCGCACCCGGGTCGCCGGTCAGCGACGCCAGCCGCGAGGCCGGCGGCAGGTGGGCCAGCGCCCGTTGCTCGGCCTCGCGGGCGGCGAAGCGGGGCTGGTCCCAGCGCAGCAGCGCCTGGAGGGCAGGATGCGCCGGGTCGCCGACCGCCAGCGCCCGCCCGCCGGGGGCGACCAGGCCGATGGCGTTGCTCCACCGGCGCAACGCCTCCTCCTCGGTGCGCAGGTCGGGGTGGCCGAGGGCCAGCCAGGTGTCCAGGAGCAGCACAGCGGCGTATCCGGCCGACGCGACCGGCTCGGCGCCGGGAGTGGCGACGACGATCGCGGGCCGGTCGGGCACCGTGTCGCGGACCCGCTCCCCACTGGAGGTGAGGACGCGCACGCCTGGGAACGCTCGCCCGAGCTCCTCGGCGGTGCGGGCGTCGCCGACGACCGGGGCGCGCAGGCCGTGGCCACCGCACGTCGCGCACGCCCAGGCCGGCGTCGCGGTGCCGCACCAGGCGCACTCGGGCGGGGTGACCGGTCCGGTGAGCCGCAGCGGTCCGGTGCAGGCGGCGCAGCGCGCGGGGGTGCGGCAGCGGTCGCAGGCCAGGGCCGCCGCGTAGCCCCGACGCGGCGTCTGCACCAGCACCGGTCCGCGCTCCAGGGCGGCACGGATGACGGCGTGGGCCTCGTGCGGGACCCGCGAGACGCGCGCGAGCGGGTCGCGCTCGAGGTCGAAGTCGCTCGCTCCGGCGATCGCCACCGTGACCCGAGCGCGCGCGAGCTCGCGGGTCGGAAGGATCGGGCGGGCCCAGCCGGAGCGGAGCAGCTGGTCGGTCTCCACGGTGTGGGCGAAGCCGCCGACGAGGGCCGCCGCCCCCTCATGCTCGGCACGCAGCAGCAGCACCTCTCGGGCGTGCGGGTAGGGCGCACGCGGCTCCGCGTGGTTGCTGTCGCCGTCATCCCAGATCGAGACCAGGCCGAGGTCGTGGACAGGCGCGAACGCCGCCGCGCGCGTCCCCGCCACGATGCGGACCGCGCCCCGGGCGATGGCCAGGAACGCCCGGTAGCGCTCGGCCGGGCCGGCCTCGGCCGTCAGCTCGACGTGATGGCCCGGCCCCAGCACCTCCTCGAGCGCGACGCCGAGCCGGGTGACCGCCTTGCCGTCGGGGACGATCAGGAGACTGCCGCGCCCAGCGGCGAGCGTCGCGGCTGCAGCGTGCGCGAGCAGCGTCGGCCAATCCGTGCCGGCCGCCGCATGCCAGCCGCCGCGCGGGGCCCCACCGGCGGCCAGGTGCCGCAGGAAGGCCGCCGCCGGCTCATGGCCGGACCACGCCTGCTCCGCCGCCTGCTGGCTCCAGCGCGCCGGACGCGGCGGGGGCGTCGAGGTCTCGCGCTCCGCCGTCGCGTGCCGGGCCGGGACAGCCAGGCGCAGCACGTCGGAGCGGGTGCCGGCGTACCGCTCGGCGATCGTGGCCGTCAGCGCAGCCACCTGGGGGAAGAGCACGGGCTCGGCGCTCACGACGCGGCGCAGCGGCGCCAGGCGTCCGGGATGGTCGCTGTCGGCGGCCCGCTCCACCACGAAGCCGTCGACGTCCTGCCCTGCGAAGCGCACCTTCACCCGCACGCCCGGACGAGCCGTGTCGGCCATCGCGACGGGCACGGCATAGTCGAAGGGGCGGTCCAGATGCGCCAGCGGTACGTCGACCAGCACGCGGGCCACCGGGTCGCGATCGGTGATCTCGGCCTCGGCGGCCTTGCGCGCCTTGGTGGCCCGAGCCTTCGCCCGGCCCTCCGCCACCCGGTCGCGGACGAACCCGGGCAGCTCCAGCGGCTGCTCGGTGTCGGCTCCCGGTGCGGTCATGGGGCTGTTCTACCAGCGGGTCCCGACAAGCCGCGTGGGCCGCCCCCGGGAGGGACGGCCCACGTGGACGGGACGGGCTCAGGCGCCCGCAGCAGCCTTGAGCGCCTCGGCGCGGTCGGTGCGCTCCCAGGTGAACTCCGGCAGCTCGCGGCCGAAGTGGCCGTAGGCGGCCGTCTTGGCATAGATCGGGCGCAGCAGGTCCAGGTCACGCACGATCGCGCCGGGGCGCAGGTCGAAGACCTCGATGACGGCCTTCTGGATGTTCTCCACCGGCACCGTCTCGGTGCCGAAGGTCTCCACGAAGACGCCGACCGGGTGCGCCTTGCCGATGGCGTAGGCGACCTGGACCTCCGCGCGCCGGGCGAGGCCGGCCGCGACGATGTTCTTGGCGACCCAGCGCATCGCGTACGCCGCCGAGCGGTCGACCTTGGACGGGTCCTTGCCGGAGAAGGCGCCACCACCGTGGCGGGCCATGCCGCCGTAGGTGTCGACGATGATCTTGCGGCCGGTCAGACCGGCGTCACCCATCGGACCGCCGACCACGAAGCGGCCGGTCGGGTTGATGTAGAGCTTGTGGCCCTCGGAGGGGACCGAGTCCTTGAACTGCTCGAGCACCGGCTCGATGACGTTGACCTGCACGTCCTTGGTGAGCTGGTCCTGGGAGACGTCCTCGGAGTGCTGGGTGGAGAGCACGACGGTGTCCACGCGGACGGCGCGGTTCTCCTCGTCGTACTCGATGGTGACCTGGGTCTTGCCGTCGGGGCGCAGGTAGGGCAGCGTGCCGTCCTTGCGGACCTGGGTGAGGCGCTCGGCGAGGGTCTGCGCGATCTTGATCGGCAGCGGGAAGAGCTCGGGGGTGTCGTCGCAGGCGTAGCCGAACATCAGCCCCTGGTCGCCCGCACCCTGCCGGTCGAGCGCGTCGCCGGAGGCCTCCACGCGCTCCTCGAACGCGTCGTCGACGCCCTGGGCGATGTCGGCCGACTGGGCGCCGATCGCGACCTGGACGCCGCAGGAGTTGCCGTCGAAACCCTTGTCCGAGCTGTCGTAGCCGATCTCGAGGATCTTCTGACGCACCAACTGGGCGACCGGGGCGTAGGCCTCGGTGGTCACCTCGCCCGCAACGACGACCAGACCGGTGGTGAGCAGCGTCTCGACGGCGACCCGGCTCTTGGGGTCGCGCTCCAGGAGGTAGTCCAGGACCGTGTCGCTGATCTGGTCAGCGATCTTGTCGGGGTGACCCTCGGTCACCGATTCCGACGTGAAGAGACGTCCGGTCACGAAGTGCTCCGTTTCTTGATCGACTAGGTGCAGTGAGCCTAGCGGCGGGTCACAGACGATCCACGATGTGGTCGCAGATGACCTGGGCGAGGGTGCTCTTGCTGCCATGGGGTACGTCGGCCGCCGTGCCGTCGGACCCGAGGATCACCGCCTCGTTGTCCGCGCTGCCGAAGACCGCACCCCCACTAACGTCGTTGACCACGAGGAGGTCACACCCCTTCCGCGCCAGCTTGGCGCGGGCGAGGTCGAGGACCGATCCGGTGGCGTCGCCTGTCTCGGCGGCGAAGCCGACGACCACCTGGCCCGGCCGGGCGCGATGCTGGCTGAGCTCGGCCAGGATGTCGGCGTTCTGGGTCAGCTCCAGCGTCGGGGCGGAGCCGTCGGGCGCCTTCTTGATCTTGGCGTCGGAGACGCTGGTGGGCCGGAAGTCCGCCGGGGCGGCCGCCATCACGACCGCGTCCGCGCCGGCGGCCACGGTCAGCATCGCCTCGCGCAGCTGGGCCGTCGTCTCCACGCGCACGACCTTCACCCCGGCCGGGTCGGGGAGCGTCACGTTCGCCGCGACGAGCGTCACCTCGGCGCCGCGGGCAGCGGCGGCACGGGCGATCGCGTAGCCCTGCAGCCCGCTCGAGCGGTTGCCGAGGTAGCGGACCGGGTCGAGGTACTCCCGCGTCCCTCCGGCGCTCACCGCGACGTGCCGGCCCGCGAGGTCGGTGACGCCGCCGCGCGCAAGGACGGCCCGGCACAGCTCGAAGATCTCCACCGGGTCGGGAAGGCGGCCCTTGCCGGTGTCCTTGCCGGTCAGGCGCCCCTCGGCCGGGTCGATCACGACAGCGCCGCGCCGGCGCAGAATGGCGACGTTCTCCTGGGTGGCCGGGTGCTCCCACATCTCGGTGTGCATCGCGGGCGCGAACACGACCGGGCAGCGCGCGGTGAGCAGCGTGTTCGTGAGCAGGTCGTCGGCCAGCCCGTGGGCCGCCCGGGCGAGCGTGTTGGCCGTGGCCGGTGCGACCACCACGAGGTCGGCGCCCTGTCCGAGACGGACGTGCGGGACCTCGGTGATGTTCTCGAACACCTCGGTCGCCACCCGCTTGCCCGAGAGCGCCTCCCAGGTCGGGGCACCGACGAACTCCAGCGCCGAGGCCGTGGGCACGACCGTGACGTCGTAGCCGCTCTCGGTGAATCGACGCAGCAGCTCGGCGGCCTTGTACGCCGCGATCCCGCCGCTCACCCCCAGAACGACCGAGGGCCGCTCCTCGGAGGAGGAAGCGGCCACGGTCGGGTCGATGCTGGTCAGCGGGTGCTCACTCGCTGACGGCGAAGGGGTCGTCGACGGCCGCCGCGCGGGCAGCGGCCTCCTCGGCGGCCAGCTCGGCCGGGTCGACGTCCTCGCAGGTGAGCAGGTCGTCGTTGATCTCGCGCAGCGCGATCGAGAGCGGTTTCTCCTGGACGTGGGTGTCCACGAGCGGGCCGACGTACTCCAGCAGGCCCTCGCCGAGCTGGGAGTAGTACGCGTTGATCTGACGCGCGCGCTTGGCGCTGTAGAGGACCAGCTTGTACTTGCTGTCGGTCTTCGCGAGCAGGTCGTCGATCGACGGGTTGGTCACGCCCTGGGCGTCGATTTCGGGGGCAGCCACGGTGAGCCTCACTGGTCTTCGGGTGGGATGGTGGCGCCCTGCCGGGCACCAAGCATCAAGGCTACCAACTCGTCGGCGGCGGCACGAACTTCACGGTTGACGATGGTGACGTCGAACTCCGTCTCGGCGGCCAGCTCGACACGTGCGGTCTCCAGCCGTCGCTGCCGCTCGGCCTCCGTCTCGGTGCCGCGACCGACCAGCCGGCGCACCAGCTCTTCCCACGACGGCGGGGCCAGGAAGACGAACAGCGCCTCCGGCATCGTCTCCCGCACCTGGCGGGCCCCCTGGAGGTCGATCTCCAGCAGTGCGGGACGGCCGGCGGCGAGCGCCTCCTCGACCGGCCGCCGCGGCGTTCCGTACTTCGCGTGCCCGTGCACGACGGCGTGCTCGAGCAGCTCACCGGCCGCGATCATGCGGTCGAACTCCTCGTCGGAGACGAACCGGTAGTGCACGCCGTCCACCTCACCCGGGCGGGGCCTGCGGGTGGTCGCCGAGACCGAGATCCACACCTCGGGGTGCTCGGCGCGCACCGTCGCCGCCACCGTGCCCTTGCCGACAGCGGTCGGCCCGGCCAGGACCACCAGCCGCGTCGACGTACCGGCGCCATGCTCACTCACGGGCGCTCACTCACGCCCGGCGAACTCCTCGCCCAGCGCGACGACCTGCTTGGCGCCCAGGCCGCGCACCCGCCGGCTCTCGGCGATGCCCAGGCGCTCCATCACCTGGCGGGCGCGAACCTTGCCCAGGCCAGGCATCGACTGCAGCAGGTCGACGACCTTCATCTTGCCCACGACGTCGTTGACCTGGCCCTCCTTGATCACGTCGAGGATCGAGGCGCCCGATGTCTTGAGCCGGTTCTTGACCTCGGCTCGCTCCCGACGGGATGCCGCGGCCTTCTCGAGCGCGGCCTGGCGTTGTTCGGGTGTCAGCGGAGGCAGTGCCACAGGATCCTCTTCGGGTGATCGGGTCTCAGGAGGGAGCGGTCCGCGCCAATCTAGTCAGAAGGCCACCGACCGGCAACGGCGGCACCCTCAGGACAGCGAGAGGGGCGTGTGGCAGACATCGCGCGCCTCCTGCTGGACCGCCTGCAGCGCCAGGAGGGTGCGCTGGCTGACCAGGCCGCTCGCCGCCTGGGCGATGGCCTGCTGTTGGGCGGGCGTGACGCCGGCGGGCGGATGCTTGGCGTCGTACTTCTTGGGGTCGACGTGCGCTGCCGCGAGCGCCTTCTGCAGCGCGCTCAGGCTCCTGACGACGGTGGTCCAATCGCCGCGGATGTCGGTGGGGGCCTTGGCCTGCAGCTGCTGGAAGATCGGCAGCGCGTCGAGCAGGGCGGCCTCTCCCCCACCGGCCAGGACCGTGGTGAGACGGGTCTGGTCGGCCTGCACCTGGCCGCAGTAGGCCTGGACCGGGTCACTGCCGCAACCGGCCAGACCCGCGCCGAGCGCGACGGCCGCAGCGAGCGTCGCCGCCCGTCTCGCCCTGGGTACGGCGAGACCCGGGCCGCCGGTGGAGCGCCTGCGCTGTGGGGACACGGCTCAGCGCAGCTCGTCGTTGGTGGCCAGCGCCGCGTCGCGCAGCGCCCGGGCGTCAGGGCCCCGGCGCAGCAGGCCGCGGGAGGAGCTGGGCAGCACCGGCAGGTCGCCGAAGATGCGCTTGATGTCGGCCGGGGTGCCCCCCTGCTCGCCGAAGCCCGGCGCGAGGATCGGGCCGTTGAAGTCGAGGGACGTGCCGGCCCCGAGATCGGACGCCGTGCCGATCGTGGCGCCGACGACCGCGCCGTACGAGCCCAGCGGTGACGCGTCGTGGTTGAGCTCGGCCAGGTGGGCGAACATCCGCTCCGCGACCGTCTCACCGCTGTCGGTGGTGGCGCGCTGCACCTCGGGGCCCTCCTTGTTGGAGGTCAGGGCGAGCACGAACAGTCCGGCGTCGAAGCGGGCGGCGGTCTCCACGAAGGGCGTCAGGCTGCCGAAGCCGAGGTAGGGGCTGACCGTCACCGCGTCGGCCGCCAGCGGGGAGGCCGGGTCGAGGTAGGCGTCGGCGTACGCCTGCGAGGTGGAGCCGATGTCGCCGCGCTTGACGTCCAGCAGCACCAGCGCCCCGGCGGCGCGGGAGTCGGCGATCACACGCTCGAGCACCGCGACGCCGCGCGAGCCGAAGCGCTCGTAGAACGCGCTCTGCGGCTTGATGACGCTGACATGCGGGGCCAGTCCCTCCACCGCCGTCATCGCGAACCGCTCGAGCCCGGCGACGTCGTCCCCGAGCCCCCACTCGCCCAGCAGCGAGGCGTGCGGGTCGATGCCGGCACACAGCGGCCCCCGCGCGGCGATGGCGTCATGGAGGCGCTTGCCGAAGGTCATGGGCGTAGTCTCTCGCAGCCCGGCGATTCTCCTGACAGCAGACCCCCGGGTGCCTACGATCCCGCTCATGGTCTCGGAGCCGGCGTCGCGTCTGGCTGCACTCAACAGCCGGCTCGCCGGCTCGTCGAACCGGCGGATGGTCGACGCTCTGGTCGCGGACCAGCGACACCGGCAGACGCTCGACCGGCTCGCCGCGGCGGTGCTTGCCACCGCCGTCCATCTGGTCACCGTGTGCTTCGCCGTCGGCGGGGTGGTGCTTCTCGTCGTGGGCAACTGGCCGGTCCGGGCCGCTGGGCTGGTTTGCCTGCTGATCGCGTTCGGCACACGGCCGGCGCTGCCGGGGCGGCGGCTCGAGCAGGGTGCGCTGGTGGTCGACCCGAGCCGTGCGCCGCAGTTGGTCGACCTGGTGCGCGAGGTCGCCGTGCGGATCGGCGCGCCGGTCCCCACGCGCATCCTGATCATCGAGGACTACAACGCCTACGCCGCTCTGACCGGCTGGCGCCAGCGCACGCTCGCCCTCGGCGCGCCGCTGTGGGTCTCCTCATCGACCGATGCCAGGCTCTCGCTGCTCGGTCACGAGCTGGGTCACTTCGCCCACGGCGACGTGCTGCAGGGCCGGTACGTCGGGTCCGCCTACGAGACGCTGTTCCACTGGGCCGACATCCTGCGACCCGGCACGCACGTGGTCAGCTTCGGCAACGCAGGCCTGGACACGACGTTGGCCAAGCTGGTGCTGTCGCTGCCACGCGCTGTCGTGGAGGCGTATCGCGGCCTGATGGAGCTGGTCGCTGCGCCGTCGGGGCGCCGCCAGGAGCTGCATGCCGACCTCGCCTCGGCCCGCGTGGCAGGAACCGTCGGAGCGGTGGACGGGTTGGAGATGCTCCTCGCGGTCGAGGCGGTGGAGGTCACGATGAACCGCGTCGCGATCACCGACCGGCGTGCCGACCTCGATGCCGCGCTGCGCGCCTGGGCCAGGACGTACGACGCGGTTGCCCGGCGAAGCGAACGCCACTATGCCGAGGCGAGCAGGTCGCGCATCGACGACTCCCACCCGCCGACGCTGGAGCGGCTGCGGCTCGTGGAGTCGACGGCCGAGACACCGCTGGTCAGCCGGGCGCCGTCGCAGTGGGAGGCCATCGACGCCGAGCTGGCGCCGTACCTGCGGACGGCACTGGGCGCGCTCGCGGACAGCTACCGCGGTTGAGCGGTGTCAGAGGGCGGCTGAGGGGGTGTCAGACGCCCGCCGCGATGCGGCGAGGCCACAGCGGGCCCTCGTAGACGAACGCGGTGTAGCCCTGGAGCAGGTCGGCGCCGGCGTCGAGCCGCTCGCGGGCGTCCTCGACGGTGGTGATGCCGCCGACGCCGATCAGGGTCATCGACTCGGGCACGTGCCGGCGCAGGAGCCGGATGACGTCCAGCGCCCGGGTCTTGAGCGGACGACCGGAGAGGCCACCGGCACCGATCTCGTTGAGCTCATGGGGATGGGCGCGAAGTCCGTCGCGACCGACCGTGGTGTTCGTCGCGATGATCCCGTCCAGGCCGATCGCGGCAGCCATCGCGGCGACCGCGACGATGTCCTCGTCGACCAGGTCGGGGGCGATCTTGACCAGCAGCGGGACGCGGGCGTCGGTGACCTCGTCGGCGGTACGGCGGACGTGCTCCAGCAGGGGTTGCAGCCGCTCGACCGACTGGAGGTTGCGCAGGCCCGGCGTGTTGGGCGAGCTGACGTTGACCACCACGTAGTCGGCGTACGGCGCGAGCAGGCGGGTGGACTTGGCGTAGTCGGCCTCCACCGCCGCCTGGTCCTCCTCGGGCACGACCTTGGTCTTGCCGATGTTCACCCCCAGCACCGGGCCGCTCCCGCGGTGCGACGCCCGGGCGGCCAGGCGGCGGGCGACCACCTCCGCACCGTCGTTGTTGAAGCCCATCCGGTTGATCACGGCACGGTCGTTGACCAGTCGGAACAGCCGCGGCTGCGGGTTGCCCTGCTGCGGCTCGGCGGTGACAGTCCCGATCTCGACGTGTCCGAACCCGAGGCCGGCCAGGGCGTCGATGCCCACGCCGTTCTTGTCGAACCCGGCCGCCAGGCCCAGGGCGTTGGGGAAGGTGAGGCCCATCGCCTGGACCGGGGTGCCGGGCATCGAGCGGCGGGTCAGCACCGGCGCCGCCGCGCGGATCGCCGCGAACGCCTGGTGGTGGGCCTGCTCGGGGTCGCTCTTGACCAGGAACTGGTCGAACAGCAGCCGGTAGGGGCTGCCCATCACGCCTCGACCGACTCGCCGGCGGCCCACTCCTGCAGTGACCGGACCCCGATTCCGCCCTCACGCAGCGCGGCGATGCCCTGCACCGCCGCGGCGAGGCCCTGGACGGTCGTGATGCACGGCGTACCGGAGAGCACGGCCGCGGAGCGGATCTCGTAGCCGTCGATGCGAGCGCCCGTGGCGGAGCCGTTCGGGGTGTTGACGATGAGGTCGATGTCGCCGTCGAGGATCAGGCCGACAGTGGTCCGCTCACCGTCGGGGCCGGTGCCCTCGGAGTTCTTGCGCACCACCGTGGAGGGGATCCCGTTGCGGCGCAGCACCTCGGCGGTGCCCTCGGTGGCGAGGATCTCGAAGCCGTAGTCGTGCAGCACCCGGGCGGGGAAGATCATCGTGCGCTTGTCGCGGTTGGCGATCGAGATGAAGACCTTGCCCGAGGTCGGCAGCGGGCCGAACGAGCCGGCCTGGGCCTTGGCGAACGCCCTGCCGAAGTCCGCGTCGAAGCCCATCACCTCGCCGGTCGACTTCATCTCCGGCCCGAGGACGGTGTCGACGAACTGGCCCTCCTTGGTGCGGAACCGGTTGAACGGCAGCACCGCCTCCTTGACCGCGATCGGGGCGTCGGAGGGCAGCATCCCGCCGTCGCCGATCGCGGGCAGGACGCCGGCCTTGCGCAGGTCCGCGATCGACTCCCCCATCATCACCCGTGAGGCCGCCTTGGCCAGGGAGGTGCCCGTCGCCTTGGAGACGAACGGGACGGTGCGGCTGGCGCGCGGGTTGGCCTCGAGCACGTAGAGGACGTCGGCACCGAGGGCGAACTGGATGTTGATCAGGCCGCGTACGCCGACACCCTTCGCGATGGCCTCGGTGGCCTCACGGATCCGGGTGATCTCGGCTGCACCCAGCGTGATCGGCGGCAGCGCGCACGAGGAGTCGCCGGAGTGGATGCCTGCCTCCTCGATGTGCTCCATGACGCCGCCGAGGAACAGCTCGGTGCCGTCGTAGAGCGCGTCCACGTCGATCTCGACCGCGTCGTCGATGAACCGGTCGACCAGCACCGGCCGGTCGGGGCTGATCTCGGTCGCCGCCTCGATGTAGGACTGGAGCGCGGCGTCGTCGTACACGATCTGCATGCCGCGCCCGCCCAGGACGTAGGAGGGGCGGACGAGCACCGGGTAGCCGATCTCGTGGGCGATCGTGCGGGCGTCCTCGAAGGAGACGGCGGTGCCGTGTTTGGGCGCGATGAGCCCGGCCTCGGCGAGCACGCGGCCGAAGGCGCCGCGCTCCTCGGCCAGCTCGATCGCCTCCGGCGAGGTGCCGACGATCGGGACGCCGGCGTCCTGCAGCCCCTGGGCCAGGCCGAGCGGCGTCTGCCCGCCGAGGGTGGCGATGACGCCGGCGATCGGGCCGGCCGCCTTCTCCGCCTCGTAGATCTCCAGGACGTCCTCGAGGGTGAGCGGCTCGAAGTAGAGCCGGTCGGAGGTGTCGTAGTCGGTGGAGACGGTCTCGGGGTTGCAGTTGACCATGATCGTGTCGTAGCCGGCCTTGGACAGCTCCAGGCAGGCGTGCACGCACGAGTAGTCGAACTCGATGCCCTGGCCGATGCGGTTCGGACCCGAGCCGAGGATGATGACGGCCGGCTTCTCGCGCGGCGCCACCTCCGTCTCCTCGTCGTAGGAGGAGTAGTGGTACGGCGTCTTCGCGGCGAACTCGGCCGCACAGGTGTCGACGGTCTTGTAGACCGGCTTGACGCCCAGGTCTGCACGCGCCCGGCGTACGTCGGCCTCGGTCACGGGGGTCGAGCCGGTCGAGGTCCGGATGGCGGCGATCTGGGCGTCGGAGAAGCCGTGCCGCTTGGCCAGGCGCAGGGTGGCGGCGTCGAGCTCGTCGGCCGCGGCGACCTCGTCCGCGACCTCCTTGATGAGGAACAGCTGGTCGACGTACCAGGGGTCGATCTTGGTGGCCTCGAAGATCTGCTCGGGGGTGGCTCCCGCGCGGATCGCCTGCATGACCTTCTGCAGGCGGCCGTCGTGCGGGACCTTGACCTGCTCGAGCAGGGTCTCGACAGGCTCGACCACCGGAGTCGACCAGTTGAACGGCGCGGACTTGTTCTCCAGGCTCCGCAGCGCCTTGTTGAGCGCCTCGGTGAAGTTGCGCCCGATCGCCATCGCCTCGCCGACGGACTTCATGTGAGTGGTCAACGTCGGGTCGGCCGTCGGGAACTTCTCGAAGGCGAACCGCGGCACCTTGACCACGACGTAGTCCAGGGTCGGCTCGAAGGAGGCGGCCGTCCCCTCGGTGATGTCGTTGGCGATCTCGTCGAGGGTGTAGCCGACGGCCACCTTCGCGGCGATCTTCGCGATCGGGTAGCCGGTCGCCTTCGACGCCAGGGCGCTGGACCGCGAGACGCGCGGGTTCATCTCGATGACGATGACGCGGCCGTCGGCGGGGTTGACGGCGTACTGGATGTTGCAGCCGCCGGTGTCGACGCCGACCTCGCGGATGATGCCGATGGCGAGGTCACGCAGGTGCTGGTACTCACGGTCGGTGAGCGTCATCGCCGGGGCGACGGTGATCGAGTCACCGGTGTGGACGCCGACGGGGTCGAAGTTCTCGATCGAGCAGATGATCACGACGTTGTCGGCCCTGTCGCGCATCACCTCCAGCTCGTACTCCTTCCAGCCCAGGATCGACTCCTCGATGAGGACCTCGGTGGTCGGCGAGGCGGAGAGGCCGGCGCCGGCGATGCGGTGCAGGTCCGTCTCGTCGTAGGCGATGCCGGAGCCGAGGCCGCCCATGGTGAACGAGGGGCGGATGACGACCGGGAAGCCGAGCTCCCGGGTGGCCTTCTCGACCTCGTCCATCGAGTGGCAGATGAAGGAGCGGGCGACCTCGCCGCCGACCTTGCGGACGATGTCGTTGAACAGCTCGCGGTTCTCGCCGCGGTGGATGGCCTCGAAGGAGGCGCCGATCATCTCGACGCCGTACTTCTCCAGCACGCCGTTCTCGTGCAGCGCCGTGGCGGTGTTGAGCGCCGTCTGGCCACCCAGCGTCGGCAGGATGGCGTCGGGGCGCTCCTTGGCGATGACCTTCTCGACGAACTCCGGCGTGATCGGCTCCACGTAGGTCGCGTCGGCGAACTCCGGGTCGGTCATGATCGTGGCCGGGTTGGAGTTGACCAGGATCACCCGCAGGCCCTCGGCCTTGAGGATGCGGCAGGCCTGGGTGCCGGAGTAGTCGAACTCGCACGCCTGGCCGATCACGATCGGGCCCGAGCCGATCACCAGCACGGACTTGATGTCTTCACGCTTCGGCATCGGTCAGGCCTTCCCGTCCAGCAGGGCGACGAATCGGTCGAAGAGGTACGCCGCATCGTGCGGTCCGGCCGCTGCCTCGGGGTGGTACTGGACGCTGAAGCCCTTGAGGCGCCCGGTGCCTGCATCGCGCAGCTCGAGGCCCTCGACGCAGTCGTCGTTGAGGTTGACGTGGCTGACCCGGGCCTCGCCGTACGGCGTGGTCGTGGCGGTGTCGAGCGGCGCGTCGACCGCGAAGCCGTGGTTGTGCGCTGTCACCTCGACCTTGCCGGTGGCCAGGTCCTTGACGGGCTGGTTGATGCCGCGGTGGCCGTACTTGAGCTTGTAGGTGCCGAACCCGAGTGCGCGGCCGAAGAGCTGGTTGCCGAAGCAGATGCCGAAGTACGGCAGGCCCCGCTCGAGCGCCTGCTGGAGGAGGTGGATCTGCTGGGTGGTCGCCGCGGGGTCACCGGGGCCGTTGGAGTAGAACAGCCCGTCCGGGCCGCTCTCGCCGACGGCGAGGACGTCGTCGAGGGTGCTGGTCGCGGGCAGGACGTGCACCTCGATGCCCCGCTCGGCCATCCGGTACGGCGTCATGTCCTTGATGCCGAGGTCCAGCGCCGCGACCGTGAACCGCTTCTCGCCGTGCGCGGGGATGACGTAGGCCTCGGCGGTGGTGACCTCGGAGGAGAGCTCGGAGCCCTGCATCTGCGCGCTGGCGCGGACCTTGGCGAGCAGCGCCTCGGGGTCGGTGTCGAGGGTCGAGATCCCCACGCGCATCGCACCGGCCTCGCGCAGGTGGCGCGTCAGTGCCCGGGTGTCGATGCCGCTGATCCCGACGACGCCCTGGGCCGTCAGCTCCTCGTCGAGGGTGCGGACCGAGCGCCAGTTGGACGGGATGCGGGCGGGGTCGCGCACGACGTAGCCGGCGACCCAGATCCGCTTGGACTCCGGGTCCTCGTCGTTGATGCCGGTGTTGCCGATGTGCGGCGCGGTCTGAACGACGACCTGGCGGTGGTAGGACGGGTCGGTCAGCGTCTCCTGGTATCCGGTCATCCCGGTGGCGAAGACCGCCTCGCCGAAGGTCTCCCCCTCGGCGCCGTAGGACTCGCCGCGGAAGCTGCGACCGTCCTCGAGAACGAGCAGTGCTGGGGTGGCGGCACGACTGTGCATCCGGGCCTCCTTCTCCGCCTCACGGGACGGTGGTTAAAGGATGTTCGGTTCGCAGGCGACCCTACCAGCGGGCCCGGCCCGCACCGTCATCGCTCCCGACGCCGCCGGCTTTACCAACCGCGTCGAGGTGACTACCGTCACACCATGATCCGACCCCTTCGCGCGGCGCGATCCGCCGCCCTTGCCCTGGCCACTCTCGGCGCCCTCATCGTCGGCGCGCCGGCAGCCGTCCAGGCCAGCCCTTCGCCCCTCACCTATGACGCACTCGGCGACTCCTACGCCTCCGGGTACGGGGTCGGTCCCTACACCGCATGCGGACGATCGGCCGCCGCGTACGCCGTACAGGCGAACGGCCGAGCCCGGCTCGCCCTCGACGACCTCGCCGCCTGTGCCGGTGCCACGACGACGAGCCTGGTGAGCGGCGGGCAGCTCGACGCGCTCGACGCCTCCACCGATGTGGTCACGCTGACCATCGGCGGCAACGACATCGGCTGGTCCTCGGCCGTCGCCGCCTGCCTCGGCGGCACCGACGCCCAGTGCGCCGGCGCCACCGCACTGGTACGCGGGCGGGTGCAGTCGCAGCTGCCGGCGCTGCTCGACAGCGTCTACACCCAGGTGGCGGCCCACGCCCCCAACGCCCACGTCTACGTGACCGGCTATCCGCGGTTGTTCTCCCCCGAGTACGGCGCCTACCTCGGCGCCTCGACCGCGGAGCAGCAGTCGCTCAACGACGGTGCCGACCTGCTCGACTCGGTGATCGCCGCGGCGGCCGCCCGGCACGGCTTCTCGTTCGTCGACGTGCGCACCCGCTTCGACGGGCACGGCGTCAACTCACCCGAGCCGTTCGTCACCTCCCCGTTCGATCCCGCCCCGCTGCACCCCGACGCCGCCGGCTGGGCCGCCTACACCTCGGCGGTCGTGGCGGCGGTCAGGCCGGGCCAGCTGCGCTGAGCGCGGCGGCTCATCGACCATCACGGCCGCTGGGCCACCACCTGCCAGCCGAAGCCGAGCCGGTTGAAGGGCTCCCGGTCGCACAGCGCGAGCTCCAGGCGCAGCAGGTCGTCGAAGTAGGCGGGATCCCGCTTGGCGTCGTCGTCGAGGATCAGGTCGTTGGCGACGCGGATGCCATAGCGGGCCGCGGCCTGCAGCCCGAGGGCCCCGAGCCGATCCTCGACCTCACGCAGCGCGACCTTGCGCGCGTGGTGGTCGAAGGTGACGGAGTGGAGGATGCCCTCGTCGAGCTCGGCGAGGGCCTCTGCCGGCCCGCCCCGGACGAGTCGGCGCAGCACGACGGCATCCGGGTTGACCTCCACGATCGAGATCATGCCGCCGGGCCGGACCCGCTCAGCGAGCATCGCCACGTCACGCGAACCTGCGGGTCGGTAGCGCAGCACGAAGTGGCACAACACCAGGTCCCACTCCCCCGGCACCGCATCGAGCCCATCGAGCCCGCCTTCGAGCGTCGTCACCGTCGTCCCGGCCGCCGACGCGCGGCTCTCGGCCTCCTGCAACCAGCCGCGCCGGGTCGAGGATCGTGACGTCGTGACCGGCGAGTGCGAGCGGAAGCGCGTCGCGTCCGTCGCCGCCGCCGACGTCGAGGACCCGCAATGGTCCCCCGCCCGTGTGCCGGCGCAGCGTCTCGGCCACCACCGCGTAGCGGATCCGAGCCCACGGCTCCTTGCAGTAGTCACGCCAGGCCGCCAGCCGATCCGAGAAGACGTCCGTCATGGGACTGAGCCTGACAGAGAGGATTGCCCTCAGCCGCCGAAGGTCTCCCGGCCCCGCAGGAACGTGTGCACGACCCGGCCGGTGAGCTTGCGCTCGTGCCAGGGGTTGTTGCGCGAGAGCGACACCGAGTCAGCCCTGTCCACCACGTAGCTGGCGGCGGGATCGACGAGCGTGAGGTTCGCCGGTGCGCCCGGTTCGATCGCTGCCCCGTGCCCCTCGAGGCCGGCGATCCGCGCGGGGTTGGTGCTCATCACCCGGGCGACGCCCTCCCAGTCGAGGAGACCCGACTCGACCATGACCGTCGAGACGACCGACAGTGCGGTCTCGAGGCCGAGCATGCCGAACGCGGCGTCGACGAACGCGTGCTCCTTGTCGTGGCGGGCATGCGGTGCATGGTCGGTGGCGACAGCGTCGATGGTGCCGTCCGCGAGCGCCTGCCGCAGCGCCTCGACGTCCTCGGCCGGCCGCAGCGGCGGGTTCACCTTGTACGTCGGGTCGTAGCCCGCGAGCAGGTCGGTGGTCAGCAGCAGGTGATGCGGGGTGACCTCGGCGGTGACGTTGATGCCGGCCGACTTCGCCCAGCGGATCACCTCCACCGATCCGGCCGTGGAGACGTGCGCGACATGGACGCGCGAGCCGGTGTGCCGTGCCAGCATCACGTCCCGCGCGACGATCACCTCCTCGGCGACGCCGGGCCAGCCGGGCAGCCCGAGCTCGCCGGAGAGCGGTCCCTCGTGGCAGCACGCACTCGGGCCCGCGAGAGCCGGATCCTGGCTGTGTTGGCTGATCACGCCGCCGAACGCCTTGACGTACTCCAGCGCCCGTCGCATCACGCGCGCGTCGCCCACGCACCTGCCGTCGTCGGAGAAGACGCGGACCCGTGCTCGGGACCGCGCCATCAGGCCCAGCTCGGCGAGCTCCTCCCCGGCGAGTGCCTTGGTCACCGCCCCCACGGGCTGTACGTCGACAAGCCCCGCCTCGCGGCCGAGCTCCCAGACGCGTTCGGCCGCCTCGGCGGTGTCGGTGACCGGGTTGGTGTTGGCCATCGCGAGGACCGCGGTGAAGCCACCGACGGCCGCCGCCTGCGAGCCGGTCAGCACCGTCTCGGCGTCCTCGCGGCCGGGCTCGCGCAGGTGGGTGTGCAGGTCGACGAGGCCGGGCAGGAGCACCAACCCGTCGGCGTCGACGACCCGCTCGGGGGTCGAGCCCGGACCGGTGGTCGAGCCCGGACCGGTGGTCGAGCGCGGACCGGTGGTCGAGCTTGTCGAGACCTCACGCACGACGCCGCCCTCGACGTACACGTCAGCGGTGGTGCGCCCCAGGATCGAAGCCCCCTTGATGAGCAGGCTCACGCGCCTGCCTCCTCTCCGGCGAGCAGGTGGTAGAGCACGGCCATCCGGACGGCGACACCGGCCGAGACCTGGTCCAGGATCAGCGACTGGTCGACGGCATCGGCCGCCTCGGGCGAGATCTCCAGGCCCCGGTTCATCGGGCCCGGGTGCAGGATCGGGCTGCCGGGACGCAGCAGCGCCAGCCGGGAGCGGGTCAGGCCGTAGCCGACGGTGTACTCCCGCGCCGAGGGGAAGTAGCCGCCGCTCATCCGCTCGCGCTGCACCCGCAGCATCATCACCGCGTCCGCCTCGGGCAGGACCGCGTCGAGGTCGTAGGACGTCGCGAACCCCGCCTCCTTCGACCAGTCGCCCACGCCGCTGGGCATCAGGGTCGGCGGTGCCACCACGGTGACCGACGCACCGAGCTTGGTCAGCGACTTCACATTGGATCGGAAGACCCGCGAGTGCGTCAGGTCGCCGACGATGGCGATGTGCCGGCCCTCCAACGAGCCGAACCGTCGGGTGAGGGTGTAGGCATCGAGCAGCGCCTGGGTCGGGTGCTCGTGCATGCCGTCGCCAGCGTTGATCACCGGGATCGACCGATCCTCCTGGCTGAGCCAGCCGGCGACCTGGCCGGGAGCGCCGGAGGCGGAGTGGCGGATAACCAGGCCGTCGATGCCCATCGCGGTCACCGTCAGCACCGTGTCGCGCAGCGACTCGCCCTTGGAGGTCGACGAGCCCTTGGCGGAGAGGTTGATGACGTCGGCGGAGAGCCACTTGCCGGCGATCTCGAAGCTGGAGCGGGTGCGGGTGGAGTCCTCGAAGAACAGGTTGATCACCGTGCGACCACGCAGCGCGGGCAGCTTCTTGACCTCACGCCGTTGCACGTCGTGCATCTCGGCGGCGGTCTCGAAGAGTCGGCCGATGTCCTCGGCGGTGACGTCGTCGATGCTGAGCAGGTGGCGCGTCATGACTCGGTGATCCTTACCTCGTCCTCGCCGTCGGTCTCGACCAGGTGGAGACGGACACGCTCGGTGCGGGCGGTGGGCAGGTTCTTGCCGACGTGGTCGGCCCGGATCGGCAGCTCGCGGTGGCCACGATCCACGAGTACGGCGAGCCGGACCACCGCCGGCCGGCCCAGATCGGACAGCGCGTCGAGGGCGGCGCGGATGGTGCGGCCCGAGTAGAGCACGTCGTCGACCAGGACGACGGTCTTCCCGTCGATGCCGCCGCCAGGGACCTCGGTCCGGTGGGGTGTCCTGGTCGGGTGACTGCGCAGGTCGTCGCGGTACATCGTGACGTCGAGGCTGCCGGTGGCCACCGGGGTGCCCTCGACCTCGGAGACCTTCGCGGCGATCCGCCTGGCGAGCGGTACGCCGCGGGTCTGCAGGCCGAGCAGCAGCAGGTCCTCGGCCCCCTTGTTGCGCTCGATGATCTCGTGCGAGATGCGGGTCAGCGCCCGGGCGATGTCGCCGGCGTCGAGGACGACGCGACCCTCGCTCTCAAGGGCGTCAGGAGTCGCCGTCACGGCGAGGACCTCCTTCTCCGCCTCACAGGACGGCTCGTTAAAGGATGTCGGTACGCCGCCAGCCTAGCCTCAGTCGAGGTCGATCAGCACCTTGCCGACGGCGCCCGCCTCGACGGCGTCGTGCGCGGCGGCGGTGTCCTCGAGCGTGAAGTGCTGCAGCGGGACGCCGCGGTTGCGGCCCACGTCGAGCGCGCCGGCGGCCACCGCTGCGGTGATGTCCTCGGTGGCGTGGGCGAGGAGGTCCTCCCCGAGGGTGTAGAGCAGGATGAACTGATAGCGGAGGTTCTTGGAGAACGTCGGCCGGATCGGCAGCTCGAAGGCGTCCCCGCCGTTGTTGGCATAGATCGCGATCGTGCCCCGGTTGCGGACGACCTCGCGGTCGACGTCGTTGTTCTGCGCGGGCGCGACCTCCACGACGAGGTCCACACCCTCGGGCGCGATCCGCTGGACGGCGGCCGTCACGTCCTCGGCGTGGTAGTCGACCGTGTGGTGCGCGCCGGCGGCGGTCGCCAGGTCGGCCTTCTCGGCGCTGCTCACGGTCGCGATGACCGTCGCGCCGGCCCAGCGCGCGAGCTGGATGGCGGCGTTGCCGACCGCACCGGCACCGCCCTGGACGAGGACCGACTGTCCGGCCATGCTGCCCGGCGCGATCCGGTCGTTGCGCTCCCCACTGGTGAGCGCCCGGTGCGCGGTGATCGCCGGTACGCCGAGGGACGCCCCGAGGTCGAAGGAGGCCGCCTCGGGCAGTGGCGCCGCCTTGCGGGCCGGCACCACGACGTACTCCGCAGCGGTCCCGCAGGCCTGCCCGTGTTGGGCCAGGTGGAGCCAGACCCGGTCGCCCTCGCGAAGGTCCTCGATGCCCTCGCCGACCGCGTCGACGATCCCCGCGCCGTCCTGCCCTGGCGTGATCTCGTCGTACGGCAGCGCGGAATAGGTGCCGCCGGCACGCATCTTCCAGTCGGTCGGGTTCACCCCCGCCCGCAGCAGCCGGACCCGCACCTCGCCGGCACCGGGACTCGGCAGCTCGCGGTCCACGAGGCGCAGGACGGAGGACGGACCGGTCTGGGTGTAGACGGCAGCGCGCATGGCCTCGACGTTACCCAGGCGGCGGTGGCAGGCCTAGGGACGCCTCACAGCGCCGCGGCCATCCCCGCGCAGGCGGTCAACCATGAGCGCTGGGTGGCCTTGGAGAGCCGGCCGTAGCTCACCACCGAGCCGGAGACGAGTGCTTCGTCGTAGGGGACGCGGTAGACGCCGCGCGTGCGCTGTTGGTAGACGTCGATGAGGTCCTTGGCGAGCTTCTCATCCACCTTCGGCGAGGGGTCGGAGAGGACAGTCACCGCCTTGTACTTGAGGTTGGCGTAGCCCGCGTCCTGCAACGCGTCCAGCATCCACAGACCGCTGTAGCCGGTGTCCTCCCGCACGGTGCTGGTCACCACGAGCAGGTCGGCGGCATCGACGGCGGCCAGCCAGTTCTCCGCGCGCAGGTTGTTGCCGGTGTCGAGGATCACCAGCCGGTAGTAGCGCTCGAGGAGCTGATGGACGGCCTTGAAGTCGTCGGCGTGGATCTGGCCCGTCACGTCGGGGCGCTCGTCGGAGGCCAACACGTCGAAGTGGGCGTCGCCCTGGGAGCGGACGAAGGCGCCGAGATCGCCGATCCGGCTCTGGTAGATGTCGCTGAAGCGCTCGATGTCCGCCAGCAGCTCGCGGGTGGTGTTGCGATGTTGGGACCGCGTCCCCCGGATCCCGAGCGTTCCGCGCGTCTCGTTGTTGTCCCACGCGCAGACACCACCGCCCCGGATGGTGCCGAACGTGAAGCCGGCCATCAGGACGCCGGTGGTCTTCGCCGCGCCACCCTTCGGGTTGACGAAGGCGATGGTCCGCGGGCCGTCGAAGTCGCGCTGGATGGCCGCGCGGTCCTCGAGGTGGCTCCGCTCCGCCCGGCCCATCCGGGGCGAGATCAGGCCACCGCTCGCGCGGCGCACGAGTCCCTGCCAGCCCCAGGTGGCGGGGGCCTGGTCGGACTGCTCCGAACGCCTGTCCAGGAAGTCGGTCGCGGTCATGAACCGGCGCACCTCGCTTCCCTCAGCCGACGCGCCGGGGGCCGCCTGAGGCGGGGCCGTCGAGCGGACCAGCGTCGGCGGGTTCGTCGGGAAGTCCGGGGGCAGCACCGGCGGTGGGCCCGACGGACCCGGGGGTTGCGCAGCGGGTTGGACCAGGGCCGGCGGTGTCGCCTGGCCGGCGGCGTACGCACCGAGGTCGGCTGCGGTGTAGGGGCGGATCGCGGTATGGCCGTCGATCAGCGGGTCCGGGGTCGGTCGTTCCACGAGCGCTTCATCTCCTCCGAGCAGGTCATCAGCGTCTGGGTCAAACTATGTCCGTTCGGTCCCGACCACAACGTCCCATCCACAGCCTGCACGAGCGGGGAGCAGCGATGACCACAGGCGGCACCGACGCATGGGCGGCGGCGTTCATCGCCTCGGAGTCCGAGGCGGCCCACGTGGAGGCGTGGGTTCAGCGGACTGCGGCGGCGATCATCGACTCGACCCCCGAGATCGCCCGGGACCCCGATCTCGCCGCCGCGCTGCGCGGGACGGTGCGCGAGCAGTGGCAGGCGTTCCTGGCAACGCTGGCCGAGCCCGAACCGCGGGCTACCGTGGTGCCGAGCGCGACGGAACTCGCCGCCGAGCTGGCCCGTCGCCACCTCGATCTGCCCGTGCTGCTCGGCGCCTACCGGACCGCCCAGCGGGCGAGCTGGGCCTATGCCGTCGCCATCGTCGCCGACGCGCCCGACGGGGTGGACCGCAGCGGCCTGCTGATCGACTTCTGGACCCGCGCCGGCGCCTGGTTCGACAGGGTCGTCGAGGCCTCGATCGTGGTCCACCAGGAGGAGCGCCGGCGCGTCCGCCACAGCGGTACGGCGCAGCGATTCGAGGTGGTGCGCTCGCTGCTCGCCGGTGAGGACCCCGATCCCCGCGACCTGACCGCAGCTCTCGGGGGCTACGCGCTGACGAGCGCACACACGGCTCTGCTGCTGCGTGCGGACTCGCTGGAGGCGACGTCCCGGCTCGAGCCGGCCGCGCACACCCTCGCGGCGCGCATCTCGACCGGCCGCCCCCTGCTGGTCGAGCCGGGCGGGCGGGAGCTGTGGGTGTGGGTGCCGACCGCCACGGCCGAGCGGCTGCAGCCGACCGATGTCCCGTCCGGGGTGCTCGTGGCGGTCGGCGGCCGCAGCGAGGGGCTCGAGGGGTTCCGGCTGACCCACCACGAGGCGGCGGAGGCACAGCTGGTGGCCGTGGCCCAGGTCGCGCCCGCCGCCTTGACGCAGTACGCCGACGTCGCCTCGCTCGCGCTGCTCTCCCGGGACCCGGTCGCCGCCGAGCGGTTCGTGTCGCGGATGCTCGGCCGGTTGGCTGCCGACACGCCCCAGGCCGCGCGGATGCGGGAGACGCTGCGGGTCGTCCTGGCCCATCCCGGGCACACCGAGGCCTCCGCCGCGGCCTTGAGCATCCACAAGAACACCGTGCGCTACCGGGTGGCACAGGCGGAGCGGGCGCTGGGCTATGCCGTGCAGGACCGGGCCGGGGACCTGGACCTGGCGCTGCGCTACCACCACACGTTCCTCGCCGAGCCGCGCAGCCCCACCCCGCCGGCGTAGCGGTCGCGCTACCGAGCAGCCCGACGCGCCTCCAGGATCACGGGCCCGCGACGATCCGGCCTACGGGAGCGCCTGCGTCAGCGCGACGAAGTCGACCTTCTCGCGTACGCCGCAGTCCGGGCAGCACCAGTCGTCGGGAATGTCCTTCCACGCGGTACCGGCGGCGAAGCCCTCCAGCTCGTTGCCGGCGTCGACCTCGTAGACGTAGCCGCAGCCGGGGCAACGGGCCGCGCGCACGCCGTCGTCGAACTGCTGACGGGTCAGGTCGGCGTTCGCGGCCTCGGCGGTGTGCGTGGCCGGCGCGGGGTACTTCAGCAGCAGCTTCTCCAGCTTCCCGGGCTGCACGTTCGCCAAGGTGATGTCGCCGTCGAAGTGCGCGACCACCCGCGGGTCCATCACCCGGCGGAACAGCGGCGGGATCAGGGCCAGCACGATCATCCCGGCGTAGCCGGTCGGCAGCACCGGGCTCTCCTTGAAGTCGCGCAGCGCCTGATAGCGGCGGGTCGGGTTCGCGTGGTGGTCGCTGTGCCGTTGCAGGTGGTAGAGCAGGACGTTGGTGGCGATGTTGTTGGAGTTCCACGAGTGGGAGGGGTTGACGCGCTCGTAGCGCTCCCTGCCGGGCTGGCCCACCTTCTGGCGGCGCATCCCGTAGTGCTCCATGAAGTTGATGACCTCGAGCAGCGAGAAGGCCACCACCGCCTGCAGGACCAGGTAGGGCACGACGCCGACGCCGAGCCACACCGTCACAGCGGTCCACAGCGACGCGCTCATCAGCCAGGCATTCAGGACGTCGTTGCCGAGGTGGAAGGGATGGGTGTGCCTGCGGGCGTAGCGCCGCTTCTCCAGGTTCCAGGCGCTGCGCAGCGAACCGACCACGGTGCGCGGCCAGAACCGGTAGAACGACTCCCCCATCCGAGCGCTGGCGGGGTCCTCCGGAGTCGCGACCCGTACGTGGTGACCGTGGTTGTGCTCCTTGTAGAAGTGGCCGTAGAAGCACTGCGCGAGCGCGATCTTGGACAGCCAGCGCTCGTTCGCCTCGCGCTTGTGGCCGAGCTCGTGGGCGGTGTTGATGCCGATCCCGCCGATGCAGCCGATGCTGATGGCGATGCCGATCCTTCCGGCCAGGGACAGCTGGTGGGTGTCCCCCGGCAGATGGCCCTTGGCGATGAGGTAGCACGCGAGCAGGAAGCCGGCGTACTGGATCGGGAGGAAGGCGTAGGTGATCCAGCGGTAGTACCTGTCCGCCTCGAGCGCCTCGATGATCTCCTCGGGCGGGTTCGAGGTGTCCAGGCCGGCGGCGAGGTCGATCACCGGCACGACCGCCAGGATCACCACCGGACCGATCCACATGATCGGCGTGAAGCCGGTCCCCGCGTAGACAGCGAACGCCACGAACGCCAGCGACGGGACGACGAGCCCGATCAGCCACAGGTAGCGCTTCGCGTCGCGCCACTGCTCCGTCGAGCCCTCGGGGACGGTGCCGGTGTGAAGGGTGTGCATGTGACAGAGGCTTCCACCCCAACGCCGGCCGATCCTCGGGCGTGGCCGCGAAGTTCGACCAAGGAAGTTGTGCGAAAGCACAACGGTGCCCCCGCGGACCGACCGCGCGGGCACCGCCGTGGAGCGATCAGACCAGCGACGCCTTGTCGCGCTGGATCGCACCGAGTACGCCGTTGACGTACGCCGGCGACTCGTCCGTCGACAGGTCGCGGGCAAGCTCGACGGCCTCGCTCAGCGCGACGTGCTCCGGGACGTCCTCGGCGTACAGAAGCTCCCAGATGCCCAGGCGCAGCACGTTGCGGTCCACCGCCGGCATCCGCTCCAGGGTCCAACCCTGCGCGTAGCGGCCGATGATCTCGTCGATGCCGGCCTGGTGCTCCACCACGCCGCGCACGAGGGTGGCGGTGTAGGGGTTGTGCGGCCCCTCGCCGTCGGCGACCTGCTCGGCCAGCAGGTCGGAGGCCGAGACGCCCCGAGCCTCCCCGGCGAAGAGGAGGTCGAGCGCCCGCTTGCGGGCCTTGCTACGTGCGGACAAGTGGCTGCTCAGCCCTTCACGCGGGAGAGGTAGGAGCCACCGTCGCGGGTGTCGACCTTGATCTTCTCGCCCTGCTCGATGAAGAGCGGCACCTGGATCTCAGCACCCGTCTCGAGGGTGGCCGGCTTGGTGCGGCCGGTGGCCGAGTCGCCGACGACGCCGGGCTCGGTGTAGCTCACGAGCAGCTCGGCGGAGGCCGGGATCTCGATGAACAGGACGCGGCCCTCGTTGGTGGCCACGATCGCCTCGGTGTTCTCGAGCATGAACTTGGCGGCCTCGCCGACGATCTCGGGGGCGACCTCGAGCTGGTCGTAGGTCTGCACGTCCATGAAGACGAAGTTGGTGCCGTCGTTGTAGAGGTACTGCATCGTGCGGCGGTCGACCGTGGCGGTCTCGACCTTGGTGCCGGCGTTGAAGGTCTTGTCGACGTTCTTGCCCGACTCGACGTTCTTCAGCTTGGTGCGCACGAACGCGGGGCCCTTGCCCGGCTTCACGTGCTGGAACTCGACCACCTGCCAGAGCTGGCCGTCGATGTTGAGAACCATGCCGTTCTTGAGGTCGTTCGTGGTTGCCATGAAAGTGCTGCGCCAGCCTTCGTGTCGATGCAGTTCGCTGCGGATTGTCAAAGGGGATTGTCGAAGGGTCTCGTCGAGAGGTCGTACGGCGCGAGGCGCCAGCGGCCGAGTCTAACGGCGCCCCGGAAGGAGCAGGAATTCGCTGTGCCGCATGCGGCCCGTTGGGGTCCGTTGCAGGTCGTGTTGCGTTTGGGCGCACCGGCGACATGTACGAGCTGAGACAAGCATCCGACCCCCTGGAGAAACGCCATGCGCAACCCCGTCCCCGCCAACCTCAAGGTCGCCGCGGGCGCAGCGGCCGTGCTGCTGGCGACGGTCGGTGGCGCGTACGCCGCCAACAGTGTCGCCAGCACCGACCGGCCGAGCTCGGTGACCACGCCGGCCGACCCGACGGCGTCCGTGACACCGTCCACCGACAGTGACGATCAGCGGACGGCTGGGCCGGGAAGCGAGTCCCCCGGCGGGCGTCCAACGACCGACCCGAACGGCGACGGACACCCCGACAACGGTCACCACTACGGCCAACTGCGTCCGCACACCAACCGCGGACACCACTACGGCCAGCTCATGGTCCACCCGACCGCGCACCCCGGTCAGCACCCCGGTGAGCACGCGGGCGGCCACGGCGGTCGCCACGGCAGCGGCGACCACCCGGGCGGCCAGGACGACGACCCTCGGGACTGACCCCGCGTCCCATCCGATCATCACAAGCAGCCGGCTCGGGTCCTTCGGGGGAGAATGGCCCGAGCCGGCACCGACTCGAGGAACCAACGTGATCCAGAAGGACCCCCACCCGCTCCGCCTGGAGCCGCCCCTGCGCATCGCCGACGAGGCGCTCGGCGAACGGCTCGCGCAGCTGGCCCGCGCCTCGACGCCGACCCCGATGCGACGCCGCGCTGCCTGGCGGGCGCCGCTGGCGAGCCTGGCGATCGTCGCGGCGACGGGCGGTCTGGCGTACGGGGCACAGACGGTGGTCCACCACATCGTCCCGCCGGCGAACCCGGTGCCGCGGCACGCGAGCTCTCCCACCGCCTCGGCCTCCCACGGGCAGGCGCAGGTCCGACTTCCGCTGCGGTGGATCGGCTCGGCGGTGGCGGAGGAGAACCGCGCCGAACGCGATCGGGACGACCGCTCGGCCAAGGCGACACGCGAAGGCAAGCACCACAAGCGCAAGCACAGCGACCACCGCAGCACCCAGGGGGCCAGCGGCGATCGTGACCGGGGTAGCGTCAGACACCACAAGAACGCCGACAAGGCGAAGCGCAGCGGGTCCACAACGAGCCCGCGCGAGCGACACCGCAAGTCAGCCGAGCGACGCGAGGTTCCCGGAGCACAGTGAGTCAGTGAGCGATCACGTCGTCGCGCCCCCACGACCGTGGGTCGAGGGCGCACGTGAGGGAGATCCGGCCGCCTGGCGAGCGCTGTACGACGCGCACGCCGGGCGTTTGGTGTTGTGGCTGCGACAGCTCCCCACCGGAGATCCTGCCGCCGACCACGACGACCTCGCCATGGAGGCATGGGCGGTGGCCGCCTCCCGGATCGCCGACTTCGCCGGGGACGACGACGACTTCGCCGGATGGCTGTTCGCCATCGCACGAAACCACGTCCTCAACGTGCGCCGCAGGACGGCGCGGCGGGCGACGTACGCCACCGAGGTCCTGCCCGAGGTCACCCTGCCGATGGAGACGGTCACCGGCCCCGCGGAGACGGCGGAGGCGGTGCGCAGCGCGCTCGCCGCGTTGCCGCGAAGGGAGGCGGAGGTGATCGCGTGCATCGACGTCGTCGGGCTCGATGTCGCCACCACGGCCCGGGTCCTGGGCATGAAGAGGCCCGCCGTCCGGGTCGCTCGCCAACGCGGACTCGGCCGACTTCGCCGGCTCGGGTGGTCGGTCTGACGTCCGCCCGGCACGTCTGCCGGCATGGACCCGTCGGCCTCAGGCGACGATGAAGCGCTCCCGTCCGGGCGCCACCACCCGGCGGGCGAGCACGCTCTCCCATGCCCGGGCGAGCAGCTCGACCGCCTGCTCGAGTTCGGCGGGGCGACGTGTCCAGGGGATCCGGACGAACCGCTCCAGCCCCGCCTCCACCGCGAACATCGGACCTGCGGCCACCGCCACGCCCAGCCGCTCCGCCTCGGCGGCCACACCGCTCGCCACGGGCTCGGGCAACCGGCACCACAAGCACAGGCCGCCGCTCGGCACACGGAACCGCCACTGCGGCAGCCGCTCGCGCAGGGCGCTCACCAGCGCCTCGCGCTGCTCGCGCAGCCGCGCCACATGCGCTGCCCGGATCGCTTCGGGGGTCGCGAGCACATGCGCGAACGCCAGCTGCTCGACCAGCGGCGCCCCGAGGTCCAAGCCCAGGCGCGCGGTCACGAGCCGCTCCATGGTGCGCTCATCCGGCACCCGCACCCAGCCGATCCGCAGGCCGCCCCAGTAGGCCTTCGAAGCGCTCCCCAGCGTGAGCGCCTCCGGCGCCGAGCAGGCGAACGGCGGGGGCATCTCCTGCCCGTCGAGGGCGAGACCCTGATGCGCCTCGTCGATGATCGGCACCGTCCCGACGCCGGTCATCGCCGCCCCCAGCCGCGCGCGGTCCTCGGCCGCCATCACCAGACCGGTGGGGTTCTGGAAGTCGGGGACGAGGTACGCCGAACGCGGGCGGGCCTGTCGCACGGTCGCCACCAGGTCGTCGATGTCCCACCCGTCCGGCTCCACCGGCGCGGCGACCAGCCGGGCCCCGCGCCGGCGCAGCGGGTCGGTGGCGTTCGGATACGTGGGCGACTCGATCAGCACGCGGTCGCGCGGCGCCACCAGGGCGGTGGCCACGATCGCGGCGGCGGCGAGCGCCCCGGACGTCACCATGATCTGCTCTGCCCGGGTGGGCAGGCCGCGGGCGGCGTACGTCGCGGCGATGGCGTCCTGCAGCACCGGCAGCCCGACCGGGAAGTACCCGTGGCCGCCGAGGTAGGCAGGCAACTGCGCCACAGCTGCGGCGTAGGCCTCGGCTATGCCGGGCGCCGCCGTGGACGCGGCGCAGGTCAGGTCGATCAGGTCGGTGTCGGGTGCGGGAACCAGCGCCTGGTCGTGCGCCCGGCTGCGGCCGCCGGGGACGCGCGTGAAGGTCCCCGCACCGCGCACGGCAGCCGCGAATCCGGCGTCCACGAGGGTGGCATAGGCGCGGGTCACGGTCGTCCTCGAGACGCCGAGGGCCGCTGCCAGGTCACGCTCGCTCGGCAGGCGGACGTCGAGTGCGATCCGGCCGTCGCCGGTGAGGACCATCAGGGCGTCCGCGAGCCCGAGATAGGCAGGGCTGCGGTGGAAGGGGCCGAGCAGTTCCACGAGCCGAGTCGGCGTGAGAGAGCGGTGCATGAGGCCACCATCGCACGATTGGCTATTTCAGAACAGGCCAATCGTGGGCACGCTGGAAGCATGACGTTGCTCGCCGATCTCGGCCCCGTCGCCCAGCTGCGGGCGGGACGCCTCTCGCGCCGAGTGCCCCAGCTCCTGGTCGGCCTGGGGCTGTACGGCGTCTCCCTGGGCATGATGGTGCGCGGCGGCCTCGGGCTGGCGCCGTGGGACGTGCTGCACTCCGGGCTGATCCGCTACCTGCCGCTGGACCTGGGTCAGATGGTCGTGGCCGTGAGCATCGTGGTACTGGTGCTGTGGATCCCTCTGCGGGAGAAGCCCGGCGTCGGCACGATCGCCAACAGCCTGCTCGTCGGCCCGAGTGCTGACGGCACGCTGGCGGTGCTGTCGCCTGCCCACTCGTGGGAGCTGCGCATCGCCCTCACGCTCGGCGGCATCGCCCTCTGCGCACTGGCCACGGCGCTCTACATCGGGGCGCAGTTCGGACGCGGGCCGCGCGACGGACTCATGACCGGCCTCGCCCGACGTACCGGCTGGTCCATCCGGGCGGTGCGCACCGGCATCGAGCTGAGCGTCGTCGTGCTCGGCCTGCTGCTCGGCGGCAGCCTCGGCGTCGGCACGGTCCTCTTCGCGCTCACCATCGGTCCGCTCACCCAGCGGTGGATGCCGTTCTGGACGATCAGCCTCGCGCCGACGCCGGAGCCGGTGCTGAGCAGCTGCGCCTGACGGGCGTCCGCACCTGGGATGCGCGCTCAGGAGCCGGCGATCGCCTCGAGGGCGTCGCGGTACCCGTCGATGCCCCTGCCCTCGATCACCCGGATCGCATGGGGACTGACGACCGAGTGGTGGCGGAACTCCTCGGGACGCTGCGACGGGGCGCTGATGTGGACCTCGACCAGGGGCGCCTCGAGCTGGGCGCAGGCGTCGTAGAGGGCATAGGAGTAGTGCGTCCAGGCGGCTGCGTTCAACACCACCGGCGTGTGCTCGTCGGCGGCCGTGTTCAGCCAGTCCAGCAGCTCGCCCTCGTGGTTCGTCTGCCGCACCTCGACCTCGAGTCCGAGCTCGCGGCCCCACTCCACGCAGAGGGCGGTCAGCTGGGCGAACGTCGTGCGCCCGTAGATCTCCGGCTGACGCCTGCCGAGCCGGCCGAGGTTGGGGCCATTGAGGACCAGGACCCGCATCTCAGGCGCCCGCCGCCGGCGCGAGCGCCTCGAACGCCTCGCGCAGCACCCGCTCGTCGGGGCCGGCGAGGACCGTCGGATCCGCGAGGCCGCGCAGCACCAGGAAGCGCAGCACCGACCCGCGCGCCTTCTTGTCGACCCGCATGGCGCCGATCAGCTCGTCGAAGGAGGCGGAGAAGTCACCCCAGGGGTACGTCGTGGGCAGCCCGGCCTTCTCGAACGCGGCCCGGTGCCGCGCGACCAACGCCGTGTCGATGAGACCGGAGCGGGCGGCGATCTCCGCGGCGTACACGCAGCCGATCGCGACGGCCTCGCCGTGCCGGATGGCGTAGCCGGAACGTTTCTCGATCGCGTGGGCGAGGGTGTGACCGTAGTTGAGCACCTCGCGGCCCGGGTGGCCGTCGCGGCCGCCGGTCTCGCGCAGGTCGCCGGCGACGACCTCGGCCTTCACCCGAACAGCGCGCTCCACCAGCTCCTCGATCTCCGGCGATTCGACTGTGAGCGTGTCGGCGGCCTCGACGATGCGCAGGATCTCGGGATCGGCGATGAAGCCGCACTTGACGATCTCGCCCAGCCCGGCCACCAGCTCCTCGGCCGGCAGCGTCCGCAACAGGTCGAGGTCGCACAGCACGCCGGCGGGCTCGTGGAACGCGCCGACGAGGTTCTTGCCCGCACCCGTGTTGATGCCGGTCTTACCGCCCACCGCAGCATCCACCATGGCCAGCAGGGTCGTGGGCACGTGCACGACCCGCACGCCGCGGAGCCAGGAGGCCGCCACGAAGCCGCCGAGATCGGTGGTCGCGCCACCGCCGAAGGTCACCACCGCGTCGGACCGGGTGAACCCCTTCTCCCCCAGCGCCTCCCAGCACTCGTTCGCGACCGGAGCCGTCTTCGCCTCCTCGCCGTCCGGGAGGCCGAGGGCGAGCACCTCGTAGTGCTCCACCAGGACGTCGATGACCGGCTCGGCCAGGTGGCCGAGGTCGCCGGCGTAGAGCAGCGCCACCCGCTGCACGCCCTCGCCCAGCACCGTCGGCAGTCGGTCGGCGAGGCCGCGGCCGATGACGACGTCGTACGCCGTCCCCACGCTGATGGTCGTCACTGGTCCTCCTGGTCGGGGTGGTGCGGCAGGCGCTCCATGATCTCGGTCGCCACCGCTGCGGCGCTGCGCCCGTCGGTGTCGATCACCAGCGATGCCACCGCCTCATAGATCGGGGTGCGCTCGTCCAGGAGCGTCTTGATCCGGCTGCGCACGTTGCCCAGCAGCAGGGGGCGGCCGTGGCCCAGGCCCACCCGCCGGGAGGCGTCGGCGAGCCCGACCTTGAGGAAGACCACGGTGTGCTCGGCGAGCAGCATCCGGGTGTCGGGGTCGAGGACCGCTCCCCCGCCCAGGGACAGCACGCCGTCGTGCTCGGCGAGCGCGGCCGCGACCGCCTGCTTCTCCAGCGCCCGGAACGCCGCCTCCCCGTCATCGACGAAGATGTCCTGCACGCTCTTGCCGGCGGCCCGCTCGACGTCCAGGTCGGTGTCGCGCAGCCGCACGCCCCAGCGCTCGGCCAGAATGCGGCCGACGGTCGACTTGCCGGCGCCCATCGTGCCGATCAGCACCACCCGCGGGCGAGCGCCCGCCGGCTGGCGGTCGGCAGCCGCCCGGGGGTCGGCCACCGTCCCGGGGTCGGCAGCCGTCCCGGGGTCGGCAGCCGTCCGGGGGTCGAGCCTGTCGAGACCCATCAGGAGTAGCGGAGGTTCGCGACGTACGCCTCGGCGTTGCGTCTGGTCTCCGCGACCGAGTCGCCGCCGAACTTCTCCAGCACCGCGTCCGCGAGCACGAGCGCGACCATCGCCTCGGCCACGATGCCCGCAGCCGGTACGGCGCAGACGTCGCTGCGCTGATGGTGCGCCACCGCCTGCTCACCGGTCGCGACGTCGACGGTGCGCAGCGCCCGCGGCACTGTCGCGATGGGCTTCATCGCGGCCCGCACCCGCAGGATCTCGCCGGTGGTCATGCCGCCCTCGGTGCCGCCGCTGCGGCCGCTGGTGCGCCTGATCCCCTCGGGCGTGGCGACGATCTCGTCGTGCGCCCGGCTGCCGGGTGTGGCGGCGAGCTCGAACCCGTCGCCGACCTCGACGCCCTTGATCGCCTGGATGCCCATCAGGGCACCGGCCAGGCGCGCGTCGAGCCGGCGGTCCCAGTGCACGTGGGAGCCCAGGCCCGGCGGGAGGCCGTGCACGACCACCTCGACGACCCCGCCCAGGGTGTCGCCGTCCTTGTGCGCCTCCTCGATCCGCTCCACCATCAGCTTGGCGCTGTCAGGGTCGAGGCATCGCACGGGGTCCTCGTCGAGCCGCGCGACATCGTCCGGGGTGGGGACGTCGGCGCCGGTCGTGCGGACGCCGCCGAGCTCGATGACGTGGCTGACGACGCGGGCGCCGAGCGTCTGCTCGAGGAACGCGCTCGCCACCGCACCCAGCGCGACCCGGGCGGCGGTCTCGCGGGCGGAGGCGCGTTCGAGGATCGGGCGCGCGTCCTCGAAGTCGTACTTCTGCATCCCGGCCAGGTCAGCGTGGCCGGGCCGCGGGCGCGTCAGGGGCGCGTTGCGGGCCTGCTTGTCGAGGACGTCGGGGTCGACCGGGTCGGCCGACATCACGGTCTCCCACTTGGGCCACTCGGTGTTGCCGACCTGGATCGCCACCGGGCCGCCCTGGCTCTCACCGTGACGTACGCCGCCGACGATGGTGACCTCGTCGCGCTCGAACTTCATCCGCGCACCGCGGCCGTAGCCGAGCCGACGGCGCCCCAGCGCGTCGCCGATCTGCTCGGAGGTGATCCGGACGTGGGCGGGCAGCCCCTCCAGGATCGCGACCAGGGAGGGGCCGTGGGACTCGCCCGCGGTGAGCCAGCGCAACATGCCCGCCATTCTCCCATCTCGTGGCCGCAGCGCGTCAGCGGCGGGGTCGGGCTGAGACCACCGCGGCGCGTCAACCCACCAGCGACACCGACTGACCGACGAGGATCCCGAGCAGCGCCCCGGCGACCATGAACGGCCCGAACGGGTAGGCCCTCCGCAGCGTCGACCGATCCCGGCGCACGACCATCAGCCCGATCCCGAAGACACCGAACAGCAGCAGGCCGCCGTACAGGCCGAGGAGCCAGACGTTCCAGCCGAGCCGGCCCAGGGCGAGGCCCAGGAGTGCCGCGAGCCGCACGTCGCCGAAGCCCATCCCTGCCCGCCGGATGAACCACAGCAGCCAGAACAGCGAGCGAGCGACCACCATCGCCACGATCGCCCGCACCAGGACGGCGGTGTCGCGCGTGAGCACCCACTCGATGACGACCAGCGCGAGCAGGACGCCGGTGGTCGGCAGCACGACCACCCGCGGCAGCAACCGGGTGCGCCAGTCCACGATCGCGAGCAGCACGAGCGCCGGCGCGAGCGCGGCCGCGACCCAGGTGACCGGCTGGTCGCCGAGCCGGACCGCCGCCAGCAGGGCGGAGAGACCGGAGAGGACCACGGCCGAGGGACGCAGCCATGGCCGGCGGGCGAGATCTGCGTACAGCTCCTTGGGGCCCTCCTCGCGCAGCATCCGCTCCAGGGCCGAGTCGTCGGCCTCGTCCTCGGGCAACTGCTCCGGGGCCGGCTCGGGAAGCCGCGCGATGGCAGCCGGCACGAGCGCGCCGAGCACGGCGGCACCCACAAGCGCCCCCAGCAACGTCCCCACGGCCGCGCTCACGGGGACGGCGCGAGTCCGAGCGCTGCCTCCCCGGCCGCGCGCATGGCCTCCAGCGGCGCCGGCTGGGAGGTGAACAGCTCGAACTGCAGCACCGCCTGGTGGACCAGCAGATCCAGGCCGGTCACGACGGTCCCGGTCGCGGCCGCGACCAACGGGGAGGGCCAGGGGTCGTAGACGACCTCGAAGAGGAGCGGTACGTCGCGCCACGCCGCGACCAGCGGCGGGATCTGGGCCACCACCGGGATGGTCGAGACCAGCGCGTCGACCCGCGGTCGGGACTCGAACGGGGCGATCGTGACCGAGGGCCGCGACGGGTGGGCGGCGATCACGGCGCGTGTCTCCTCCGCCCGTGCCGCGTCGCGGGCCAACAGGACCACCTGGCGGGCGCCGAGCTCGACCAGGGCCAGTCCGGTCGACCCGGCCGTCGCGCCGGCTCCCAGGACGGCACCGGAGGTGATCGGCGCCGGATGCCTCTCCCGCACCGCCGCGACGGCTCCGGGGTAGTCGGTGTTGTCACCGGCCCAGCCGTAGCTGGTGCGGACCAGGGTGTTGACGCCTCCCGCGAGGCGCGCCCGGTGCGACACGTCCGGGATCAGCGCCGGCGCCTCGCGCTTGAGCGGCATCGTCAGGGACAGTCCCCGCCAGGAGTCGTCGAGAGTGGACAGGAACCACGCCAGGTCGCCGGACTTCACCTGGCGCGCCTCATAGGTCCAGTCCAGGCCGAGCGCCTCGTAGCCGGCCCGATGCAGCACGGGCGAGAGCGAGTGCTCGATCGGGTCGCCGAGCACCGCGCACCGCAATCCGCCCATCAGCAGGCGTCCGAGGTCTTGCAGTAGTCCTCGAACTTCTTCACCGCCGCGTTGTGCTCGGCGAGCGTGGTGGAGAAGTCGGTCTCCCCCGTGGCCAGGTTGACCACGACCCAGTAGAGCCAGGGGCCGCTGGCGGGGTTCAGGGCCGCCTTGAGCGTGGTCTCGCCCGGGTTCCCGATCGGCCCCGGCGGCAGCCCGGTGTGCTGATAGGTGTTGTACGGCGAGGCGTTGTCCCGCATCGCCTGGGTCGTCCAGATCTCGCCGCTGACCTTGTTGGCGTAGGAGACGGTCGCGTCGGACTGCAGCGGCATGCCGGCCTTGAGCCGGTTGTAGATCACGCGCGCGACCTTCGGATAGTCCTGCGGACGCTTCGCCTCGTACTCCAGGATGCTGGCCACGGTGACGACCTGATCCGGGGTGAGGCCCACCTTCGGCGCGTTGTCGACCAGGTCCAGCTGCTGGTCGACCTCCGCGGCTTTGGCGACCATCTGCTTGAGCAGCTGCAGGGCGGTCTCCCCGGGCGTCACGGTGTAGGTGGCAGGGAAGAGGTAGCCCTCGGGGTTGCCGTTCGCGGCCGCGGGCAGGCCGAGCGCCGCCGGGTGCCGCAGTGCCTTGACGACGGCGGCCCTCTTGATGTCGGTCTTCTGCACGATCGCGGAGACGATCTGGTCGACCCGGGCTCCCTCGGGGACCACGACGACGCTCTGGATCATGCTCTTGGGGTTCACCAGTACGGCGAGGGCCTCGGAGGCCTTCATGTGCTTCTTCAGCTGGTAGTAGCCCACCTGGATGCGCGCGGCCGCCGGGTTGCTCTTGGCCACGGCGACGAAGGCGTCGACGGACTCCACCACGTCGGCCGCCTTCAGGTTGCGGCCGATCTGGGTGGCGCTGTCGCCCTGGTGCACCTGGAAGGTGACGCTGCCCGTGCCCGGGCCGGTGTAGTCCGCGGCGCTCGCGCCGAGGTGGTCCTTGAGGTAGTGGTAGCCCTTCGAGCCGCCCACCCACAGCAGGCCGACGACGACCAGGAGGGCGACGAGCACGGCGAGACAGCCGGCGACGCCGCGGCCCTTGCGCGGCGCTCGCCGGGCGCCGTACGACGAGGCCCCGCCGAGCACCGGATGCGTGTCGTCCCGCGGCTCGTCCTCGGCGACGGCGTAGTCCGTCGGCTCAGGCGCATATCCGCCGTGCTGGTGCTCGTCACTCATCCCTCGACCTCGACGATCTCTCCCGGCGCTTCGCCCGACGCGCGTTCGGTGTCCAGTGCGTGCTGCAGGATCAGCACGGCCGCGGCCTGGTCGACGACCGAGCGTCGGTCCTGTCCCTTGCGGCCACGGTCCCGCAGCATAGCCTCCGCGCTGACGGTGGTGAGCCGCTCGTCGACCAGGCGCACCTGTACCGGCGCCACCTTGCGCGCCAGGGCGAGGGCGAAGTCGCGCACCTTGGCGGTGGCGGGGTTCTCCCCGCCGGCGCGGTCGACCCGCAGCGAGCGGGGCAGGCCGACGACGACCTCGAGGACCGTGCTCTCCTCGGCGATCTCAGCCAGGATGGCGGCGATCCGGGCGAGGTCGCCACGGCCGCGCTTGACGGTCTCGACCGGTGTGGCGAGGATCCCCGACGGGTCGCTGCGAGCGACCCCGATGCGGGCGTCACCCGGGTCGATGCCGAGGCGTACGCCGAAGCGCGCGCTCACCGCAGCTGCGCCGACACCTGGCCGGGCACGAGCCCGAGCGCCTCGTCGACGCGGCTGACGTCGGTGCCGCCGCCCTGGGCGAGGTCGTCCTTGCCGCCACCGCGGCCACCGAGCACCGGCGCCAGCGCCTGGACGAGCGCCCCCGCCTTGAGGCCGCGGGCGCGGCCGGCCTCGTTGACGGTGGCGACGACGGCGACCTTGCCGGCGCCCTGCTCGTCCTGCACGGTGCCGACGATGACCACGACCGCCGGACGATCGGCGGGGATCCGGCCACGCACATCGGTGGCGAGGGTGCGTACGTCGTTGCCGCCCGCGCCGGCCGCCCGCGCCGCCACGACCGCGACGCCGTCCACGTCGATCGCGCTCTGAGCGATCGAGCCCGCCGAGGCGAGCAGCTGGGTGAGCCGGGCCCGCTCGATCTCCTTCTCGGCCGCCTTGAGCCGCTCGACCAGGTCGCCGACCCGGTCCACGAGCCCGTCGGGCCGCGTCTTGAGCAGGTCGGTGAGCTGGCCGACCACGTCGCGCTCGCGCGCCAGGTAGCGGAAGCCCTCGACGCCGGTGAACGCCTCGATGCGGCGGTTGCCCGAGCCGACCGAGGACTCGCCGGTGACCACGATGGTGCCGATCTGGGACGAGTGCTCGACGTGCGTGCCGCCGCAGAGCTCACGCGACCAGGGTCCGCCGATCTCGACGACGCGGACCTTGGAGTCGTCGTACGTCTCACCGAACAGGGCGATGGCGCCCCACTCCTTGGCCTGCTGCAGGGTCATGTAGTCCCACCACACGGGCAGGTCGGCGCGCAGCGCGTTGTTCGAGACCTCCTCGATCTCCTGCACCTGGCCGGGCGTGAGGCCACGGGTCCAGCCGAAGTCGAGGCGCAGGTAGCCCGGCCGGTTGTAGGAGCCGGACTGCAGCGCGGTCGGGCCGAGGACCTCGCGCAGCGCCGCGTGCACCACGTGGGTGCCGGAGTGGGCCTGGCGGGCGCCGATGCGCCACTCCTTGTCGACCTGGGCGTGGAAGGTGTGCGCCGCGGGGGTGAGCTCGCCGTCGACGACGCGCACCTGGTGCACGACCAGGCCCTTGACGGGCCGCTGGACGTCGATGACCTCGAGGCGACCGCCGTCGAATTGGATGATGCCGGCGTCGGCGACCTGGCCGCCGGACTCGGCATAGAACGGCGTGCGGTCGAGGACGAGCTCGCCGATCTCGCCGTTGCCGAGGATCTCGGTCGGCTTGCCCGCCGACAGGAGCGCGACCGGCGTCGACTCGGTCTCGAGGGTGACGTAGGCCTGCCAGTCCGTGGGACCGTGCGCGTCCAGGATGCTGCGGTAGACCGACAGGTCGGCGTGCTGGCCCTTCTTGGCGCGCGCGTCCGCCTTGGCCCGCTCCCGCTGTTCGGCCATGAGCCTGCGGAAGCCCTGCTCGTCGACCTGGAGCCCGGCCTCGGCCGCCATCTCCAGGGTGAGGTCGATCGGGAAGCCGTAGGTGTCGTGGAGCTGGAACGCCTGGGCGCCGGCCAGCACGGTGCCACCGGACTGCTTCACCTCGCCGGCGGCGAGGTCGAAGATCTGGGTGCCCGACTGCAGCGTCTTGCGGAAGGCCTCCTCCTCGGCGTCGGCCACCCGGATGATGCGCTCCCAGTCCTCGTGCAGCTCGGTGTAGGTCTCCCCCATCCTGTCCCGCGAGACCGGCATCAGCTCGGGCAGCGCCGGGTCCTCGAAGCCCAGCAGCCGCACGTTGCGGATCGCGCGCCGCAGCAGCCGACGCAGCACGTAGCCGCGGCCCTCGTTGCCCGGGGTGACACCGTCGCCGATGAGCATCATCGAGGACCGGATGTGGTCGGCCACCACCCGGAAGCGCACGTCGTCGCCCTGGTCGGCGCCGTACTTCTTGCCGGTGAGCTCCTCGGCCTTCTCGATCACCGGGAAGACCACGTCGGTCTCGTACATGTTGTTCCTGCCCTGGAGCAGGTAGGCCACGCGCTCGAGGCCCATGCCGGTGTCGATGTTCTTCTTCGGCAGCTGCCCGGCGATGTCGAAGTCGCTCTTGGAGCGTACGGCGGAGAGCTCGTCCTGCATGAAGACGAGGTTCCAGAACTCCAGGTAGCGGTCGCCGGCGTCCCAGTCACGATCGGCGCCGTACGCCGGGCCGCGGTCGATGAGCAGCTCCGAGCAGGGGCCGCCCGGGCCCGGGATGCCCATCGACCAGTAGTTCTCCTTCGGCGGGAGCCGGACGATGCGGTCGTCGGGCAGGCCGGTGACCCGCTTCCAGATCGCCACCGCCTCCTCGTCGCCGTCCAGGACGCTCGGATAGAGGACTCCCTCGTCGAGGCCGAAGCCGCCATCGGCGATCGCCTTGGTCACCAGCTCCCAGGCGAGGGTGATGGCGCCTTCCTTGAAGTAGTCGCCGAAGGAGAAGTTGCCGCACATCTCGAAGAACGTGCCGTGGCGCGTGGTCTTGCCGACGTCCTCGATGTCGGGGGTGCGGATGCACTTCTGCACGCTGGTGGCGCGCGCGAAGGGCGGCGTGGCCTGGCCGAGGAAGTACGGCTTGAAGGGCACCATGCCGGCGTTGACGAACAGCAGGTTCGGGTCGTCGAGCAGCAGCGACGCGGACTTCACCGCGGTGTGCGGCAGCGCGGCGTTGTCGGCGAAGTGGCTGGTGAAGCGGCGGCGGATCTCCGCCGTGCTCAGCCAGGTGTCGGGCCGGGTGTCGGGCCGGGTGTCGCTGTCGCCGGTCACTGGGGGCCTTCCTCGATGCTGGGGTGGTGGGTCGGGGTCGCAGAAAGCTGCGGTGTCTCGTCGTACGTCGGGCCGAACCGGTCGCGCAACCGTGTTTCAGCCTCGGCCTTGCCGGCGGCGACCTCGTCGCGGAGCAGGCGGGCGCCGAGCGTGAGCGCCTGCCAACGGTCGCGGGCGCCGTCGGCGGTGAAGATCTCCGCGGCGCGGCGGCCGCGGACCATGGCGTAGATGCCTGCCCCGGCACCGGCGGCGAACCACAGGGTGCGGCTCATGCGGGGTCCCCGACGCGGTGCGAGCGCAGCGAGCAGCGTGGTGGGGTGCTCATGCGGGGTCCCCGACGCGGTGCGAGCACAGCGAGCAGCGTGGCGGGGTGCTCATGCGGCGCCCTCGGCCGGCTGGATGGTGGCTTGCACGGGGCTCTGCCCGGCAGACTGGCCGGCTGGTACGTCGGCGGGGACGTCGGCGCGGTGGCGGGCGCGGTACTCCCGCAGCGCCTGCCTCAGCTCCACCTTGCGCTCCTTGCGGGTGCGCTTGAGCTCCTGCCGCATCTCGAAGCGGATCCGGTTGCGGGTCTGGGGAGCCAGCGCCCGACGTACGCCGTGGACGAACGCGGCGGTGTGGACGACCGACTCGCGCAGCACCGCGTCGGCGAAGGCGGCACCGCTGAGGCTGACGCGCGCCGGCGCCGCCGGGTGGTCGGCCCGGTGGTCGAGCTTGTCGAGACCGACCTGCGTGATGACGTACTCGTGCTGATCGGCGACGACTCGGGCGGCAGCGGCGCGCTCTTCGAGGGCCTCCAACCGCTCCAGCAGCTCGCGGGTGTGTCGCTCGGCCGACTCCTGCCGGCGTACGGCGCGAGCCGTGGCGCGACGCCATCCGGCGACGGACGCCACCGCCAGGACCGCACACACCACCGCGACCAGGGTCAGGGTGATCGTGAGCGGCGTCATGGCCCCCGACCCTATCGCGCGTCTCCTCGGATGATCGCGCGGATCCGCTCCCAGCGCTCCTTCACCGAGGCCTCGGCGCCGTGGGTCGTGGGCTGGTAGTAGGTCGCCTCGGCGACCACGTCCGGGGCGTACTGCTGCTCGGCGATCCCGAACGGCTCATCGTGGGCGTACTTGTAGCCCTTGCCGTGGCCGAGCTTGGTGGCGCCGCCGTAGTGGGCGTCGCGCAGGTGCGAGGGCACGTGGCCGATCCGGCCCGCCTTGACGTCGGCGATGGCGGCGCCGATCGCGGTCGTGACAGCGTTGGACTTCGGCGCGACCGCCAAGGCGATGGTGGCGTGGGCCAGGGTGAGCTGCGCCTCCGGCATCCCGATGAGCTGCACCGTCTGGGCCGCGGCCACCGCGGTGGTCAGGGCACTCGGGTCGGCCAGGCCGATGTCCTCGCTCGCGAGGATCATCAGCCGCCGGGCGATGAAGCGCGGGTCCTCCCCCGCCTCCAGCATCCGGGCCAGGTAGTGCAGCGCCGCGTCGGCGTCCGAGCCGCGCACCGACTTGATGAACGCGCTGATGACGTCGTAGTGCTGGTCGCCCTGCCGGTCGTAGCGCACCGCCGCCTGGTCCACGGCCGTCTCGGCCAACTCCAGCGTGATGGCGACCGGCTCCCCGGAGGTCGAGCCCCCGGAGGTCGAGCTTGTCGAGACCCGCGCCGCCCCCGCCGCGGCCTCCAAGTAGGTCAGCGAGCGGCGCGCATCCCCGCCGGCGAGGCGGACCAGATGCTCGAGGGCCTCATCCTCGATCTGGTAGCCCCCGGCCAGGCCGCGCTCGTCGGTGAGCGCGCGCTGGAGGACACCACGGATGTCGTCATCGCTGAGGGACTCCAGCCGCAGCAGCAGGCTGCGGCTGAGGAGCGGACTGATCACGGAGAAGAACGGGTTCTCGGTGGTGGCCGCGACCAGGGTGACCCAGCGGTTCTCGACGCCCGGCAGGAGCGCATCCTGCTGCGCCTTGCTGAAGCGGTGCACCTCGTCGACGAAGAGCACCGTCTCGCGGCCGGTGCGCACCAGGTCGGCACGGGCGGCGTCGATGGCCGCCCGCACCTCCTTGACGCCGGCGCTGACCGCCGAGACCTCGACGAAGCGGCGGTCGGTCTGACGGGAGATGATCGAGGCGATGGTGGTCTTGCCGGTGCCGGGCGGTCCCCACAGCAGCAGCGAGAGCGACTGCCCGCCCTCGATCAGCTGGCGCAGGGGGGATCCGGGCGCTCGCAGCTGCCCCTGCCCCACGAGCGCGTCCAGGGTCCGGGGACGCAGCCGCACCGCGAGCGGGGCGGCGGCGTGGTCGGCGTCGGACAGCGAGCCGGTGCCGTTCGGCGTACCGGATCCGCCGGCGATCTCGAAGAGCCCGTCGCCGTCCACGACTCCGAGCGTAGTCGCCGGTCGCGTCACAGGGACGCGACGGCCTCGTCCAGCATCCTGCCGAAGTGGTTGACCTGCAGGGAGAGGTGGCCTTCGCCGTCCTCCAGATGCATGCGGGCACCTGGCACCCGCTGCGCCTGCCACGGCATGTGTGACTGGGGCACCATCAGGTCCTCACTGCCCTGCCAGAACGACACCGGGACGCTGAGGTCCTCGAGCTCGAAGCCCCAGTGCCGGGTGAAGGCGAGGTCGTCGTCCAGCCACCCGTTGATGCTCTCCACGCCGCCGGCGAGGTTGGCCAGGAGGTCGCGCCCGACCTCGCCGCTGAGCACGACGCGGTCGGGCTCGGGCAGCAGGGTCGACATCGTGGCGATCACGGTGTCGGGGTCGGCGGTGAGGAGGCCCTCACGCTCGCGGAGGAGGTACGGGGTGAGCGCCTCCTCCCCCTCGAGAGCGAGTGCGAACTCGTCGAGGTTGTCCTGGCCCATGCCGTCGAGGAAGCCCTCGCCGTAGGGCCGGACGCCGCAGACCACGATCACCGCGGCGACGCGCTCGGGCAGCAGTGCGCCGGTGGCGAGCGCATGCGGGCCGCCGCCCGACTGCCCGCCCGTGAGGCAGCGGGTCGCGCCGAGGTGATCGAGCACCGCCGCCATGTCCGCGGCCACGTCGGCGACGCTGCGGCCGCGATGGCGGGTCGAGGCCTTGGCGCCGGCACGCGCGTAGCTCACCAGCCGCAGGCCGCGCTTGGCCGCCTCCTGCGCCTTGTGCTCCGACTGGTAGTCGCAGCCCGGGGTGCCGTGATGCCACAGCAGCGGTACGCCGTCGGCCGGGCCGCTGACGGTGATCTGCAGGACCCGACCGTCGGGCAGGTCGACCAGCTCGGTCTTCCCTGCACCGTGCGCCGCTCCGCTCGCCGGAGTGCTCATGCGATGTGGATGGTGCGGTTCTCGAGGTCGAACCAGGTCTCGCCGAACGAGGGCCCGGTGGGCAGCTCGACGGGCGTGGCGCCCGGGTCCGGAGCACCGTGGTCGTCGACGCCGAGCAGGCGCGAGGTCACCGGCTTCTCCGGCGCCTTGCCCAGCTCGCCCGGGAAGTGGCAGGCCACCTTGTGCCGGGGGCCGATCTGCAGCAGCGGCGGCTCCACCTTCGCGCAGATCTCCTGCGCGAGCCGGCAGCGGGTGCGGAAGGAGCAACCCGAGGGCGGGTTGATCGGGCTCGGCACGTCGCCGGTCAGCATGATCCGCTCGCGCCGCTCGCCCGTCACGGCCTGCTTCACGTCGGGTGCCGCGGAGAGCAGCGCCTGGGTGTAGGGGTGGTGGGGGTGCTCGTAGAGCGTCTCCCGGTCGGCGATCTCGACGATGCGGCCGAGGTACATCACCGCGATCTCGGGACAGAAGTAGCGCACGATCGACAGGTCGTGGGCGATGAAGAGGAACGCGACCCCGAACTCCTTCTGCACCTCCTGCAGCAGGTTGACGACCTGCGCCTGGATCGACACGTCGAGCGCGGAGACCGGCTCGTCGGCGACCAGCAGCTTCGGTTGCAGGGCGAGCGCGCGGGCGATGCCGATGCGCTGGCGCTGGCCGCCGGAGAACTCGCTGGGGTAGCGGTTGTAGTGCTCGGGGTTGAGGCCGACGAACTCCAACAGCTCCTGGACCCGCGCAAGCACCTTGCCCTTCGGCACCACGTTGTGGGTGACCAGCGGCGTACCGACGATCGTGCCGACGGTGTGCCGCGGGTTCAGCGAGGAGTAGGGGTCCTGGAAGATCATCTGGATCTCCCGCCGGATGGGCATGAGGTCCTTGCGGGAGAGCTTGGTGATGTCCTGGCCCTCGAAGTTGATGGACCCCTCGGTCGCCTCGTAGAGGCGGGAGATGAGCCGTCCGGTGGTGGACTTGCCGCAGCCGGACTCCCCCACCAGGCCGAGCGACTGGCCGCGCTCGAGGGTGAAGGAGATCCCGTCGACCGCCTTCACGTGGGCGACCGTGCGCTGGAGGATACCGGCGCCCTTGATCGGGAAGTGCATCTTGAGTCCCGACACCTCGAGCAACGGCTGCTCTCCGGTGGCGCGCTCGACGGGCTCGGTCAGGGCGTGGGTCACTGGTGAGCCTCCCTCAGCTCGGTGAGCCGGTTGTAGATCGCGTCGGGGTTCTGGATGTGGCAGCGCCGCAGGTGGTCCGGCGTGCGCGCCGGCAGCAGATCCGGCAGCACGGTCGAGCACAGGTCGTCGGCGACCAGGTCCTTGTAGGTGCACCGCGGGTGGAACGGGCAGCCGCTCGGCGGGTTGAGCAGGCTCGGCGGCGTGCCTGGGATCGGCACGAGCGGGATGTCGACGTCGCCGTCGATGTCCGGGATGCTCGAGAGCAGTCCCCAGGTGTACGGCATGGACGGGTGACTGAGGATCTCGTGCGCAGGCCCCCGCTCGACCGCACGGCCGCCGTACATGACGAGCACGTCGTCCGCCACCTCGGCGATGACCCCCAGGTCGTGGGTGATCAGGATGATCGCCGAGCCGAACTCGCGCTGCAGGTCGGCGAGCAGGTCGAGGATCTGCGCCTGGACCGTCACGTCGAGTGCCGTGGTCGGCTCGTCGGCGATGAGCAGGGTCGGGTCGTTGACCAGCGCCATCGCGATCATGGCCCGCTGGCGCATGCCGCCGGAGAACTGGTGCGGATAGTCGTCGACCCGGCGGTCCGGCTGGGGGATCCCGACGCGATCGAGCATCTCGACCGCCCGCTTGCGGGCGACCTGCTTGCTGACGTTGTGGTGGAAGCGGTAGGCCTCGCTGATCTGGTCCCCGATCGTGTAGAAGGGGTGCAGCGCGGTCAACGCGTCCTGGAAGATCATGGCGATCTCGCGTCCGCGGATGCGGCGCATGTCGTGTTCGTCCGCGTTGAGGATCTCGCGGCCGTTGAGCTTGATCGACCCCTCCATGTGGGTGCGGGCACGGTCATGCAGACCCAGGACCGCCATGGACGAGACGGACTTGCCCGAGCCGGACTCGCCCACGATGCCCAGCGTCTGGCCGGCCTTGACGGTGTAGGAGAGGTCGGTGACGGCATTGACCAGGCCGTCGGCGGTCGGGAACCGCACCGAGAGGTGTGAGATCTCCAGCAGCGGGGCGGCCGGGCTGGTGCCAGCGGGGGCGGGGGTGAAGGGCGCGGTGCTCAAGAGATCCTCACTCGGGGGTCGAGGAAGCCGTAGATGACATCGACGACGAAGTTGGCGAGCACGAAGATCGTGGCGGTGACCAGCGTGTTCGCTGTCAGCACCGGGAAGTCGATGATGCCGCGCATGGAGTCGATCGACCAGGCGCCGAAGCCGTTGATCCCGAAGATGTGCTCGGTGTACACCGTGCCGGCGAGCAGCAGGGCCAGGTCCAGGCCGAAGATCGTCACGATCGGCGGCACCGAGGCCCGCAACGCGTGCCGCAGCAGCATCACACGGGGCGACGCGCCCTTCGCCACGGCGGTGCGGACGTAGTCCTCGGACAACGTCTCGATCATCTGGCCGCGCACATAGCGGATGTAGTTGGCCGCCCCGACGATGCCGATCATGATCCAGGGCAGCGCGAACATCTTGAAGGTGCCGAGTGGGTTCTCTGTGATCGAGAAGTGCGAGGCGTCCTGCGGGAAGATCGGGAACTTCAGCGTCAGGAAGATCCAGGCGATGATCGCGAACAGGTAGTACGGGATGGCTTGGGCGACCAGCGTGGATCCGACCAGGAACCGGTCCGCGACGCTGCCCGGCTTCCGGGAGACCCACACGCCGATGCCGATGCCGAGCAGAAGCTCGATGAAGGCACCGCCCGCCGCGAGCACCGCCGTCGCGGGATACTTCTGGACGAGCTGCTGCGTCACGGGCTGCCGGTTGGAGTAGGAGATGCCCAGGCACGGCGCCGGGCAGTCGACTTCGACGCCGTAGAAGATCTTGCGCTCGTGGAAGAAGCCGCCGACGTAGGTGAGGTAGGCCTTCGTCACCGGCATGTCGAGCCCCATGTCGTGCTCGAGGTTCTTGATCTTCTCCGGCGTACACACCTTCTGGGCGTAGCACAGGTCGATCGCGGGGTTGGACGGCCCCTTGTAGAACAGCGTGAACACGAACATCGACGTCAAGATGATCACCAGCACAGCGGAGACCAGCCGACGGACGATGAATCCCAACATCGTGGGAGATCCTTCCTAGCGGCGTGCGTCCGACGCGACTCGACCGGGACCGTCCGGACCCGGTCGAGCGGCGTCAGACATGACAGCGTCGCGAACGACGCGAGAGCAGGGGGCTGGCCGGGCGACCGCCGAAGCGGCGCCCGGCCAGCCTCGGATCACTGCTGGACCCAGATGTTCTTCAGGGTCGGGAATCCATACACCGAGTCGTCGTACATGCCCTGGATCTTCGATCCATGAGCCATGGCCACGCCGGTGTAGTAGGTGGTGATCAGCGGGTAGTACTTCTGGCTGATCTCCTCATCGAGCTTGCCCCAGGCAGCGGGCTGCTGGTCGACCGGGAGCTTCTCGATGTTCGCCATCTCCGCGTCCACGGCGGGCTCACTGAACGCCGCGTAGTTGTTCTCCAGGCCGACCGACTTGAGGTCGGTGGTGCCGAAGAGCACGGGGAACCAGGAGGCACCCGACGGCCAGTCCGAGCACCAACCGGCGGACCGGACGTTCTCCGGGCCGTTGGCGTCAGCACGCGTGTTGACGTAGTCCGTGGTGGTCAGGCCGATCGGGTTCGGGTCGAAGCCGGCCTTCTTCAGCGCGGCGACCTCGACGTCCTTCGTCTGCTTGGCGACAGGGTCGTCGTTGCGGTAGATGAAGGTGATCTTGAAGCCGAGCTTGCCGGCCTTGGTGAGCAGGTCCTTGGCCTTGGCGGCGTCGGTGGTGCCGGGGGCCTCGCCGGTCGGGTTGTAGTTCACCTGACCGGGGGTGCCCGGAGGCATCAGCGAGCCGGCCGGGATGCCGGTGACACCGGGGATCAGGCCACCGGCGAGGATGACGTCCTTGTACGGGAACGCCAGACCCAGCGCCTTGCGGACGTTGATGTCGGTGATCTTGCGGTAGTCCGGTGCCCAGTAGTAGGTGCACGGCGAGGGACCGACGGTCAGCTGCGACGGGTTCTGCGCCTTGAGCTTGGCGTAGTCAGAGGAAAGCAGGTCGTCGTAGGTCATGGTCGTCTGGCCTTCGCCAGTGTTCGACATGATGACCTGGTCTTCCTTCGTGCGGTCCTGCGCTCCCTTGAACACATACGAGTCGGGGTACTGCGTGCGCGCCGGGTCGGTGGCCGGGTCCCAGTTGGGGTTCTTGACGAGCGTCAGGTCCTTGCCCAGCGTGTAGGACTGGATCATGTACGGACCGTCCGACCACGGCTTCTGCGAGTACGTCTTCGGGTTGTTCACCGCCGGGTCGGTCGGGATCGCGCCCATCGCCGGGAAGGCGCCCCAGTACGGCATGTCGGCGAACGGCTTGGCCATCTTGATCGTGATGGTGTTGCCGTCGACGGTCACGGCCGGGTCGGTCGCCTTCGGGTCGGTGTAGGGACCCTTGTACTTGTCGCCACCGAGGAAGTAGTCGTTGGAGTACGTCGCACCCGTCGGGAACGTCTTGCGGTCGAAGGACCGGTCGATGCCGAACTTCACCTGCTGCGCGGTGACCGGGGAGCCGTCCTGCCACTTGACGCCGTCACGGATGGTGAACTTCCACTCCGTGTAGTCGGCGTTGTGCTGACCCAGGTCGGTGGCGAGGTCGGGGACCAGCGTCATCGACTTCGTCGTCGGGTCGTACTTGTACTGCGTCAGCGAGCGTGTGATCAGGTCGCTCAGGATCGGCGAGGTGTCGGTGTAGTAGGCCTCGGTCGGGTCGATCGTGGTGCTGAACCCGGCGTTGGTGAGCACCGTGACGGTGCCCCCCTTGGTGGCGCCGGAGATCGTCACCGGGCCCTTGGCGGTGGGGTCCTGGGCCTTGCCGGTGTTACCACCGTTCGCAGCGGCAGAGTCGACACTCGCCCCGCCCGAGCCCGGCGAGCCGGTGGCGTTGTTCCCGGACGAGCCACATGCGGCGAGTGCCATCAGGCTTGCCAAGCCCAAGGCCACCAGCGGCTTCTTCATGTGCATAACGCACCCTTTCCCAGAGGTAATTACTGCGCGTCTCCCGGTGAGTCGGTCACCGGCGAGTCTTGGGATCGAACGCATCTCGGATCGAGTCGCCGATCAGGTTGAGGGTGATCACCAGGATGATGATCGTGACGACGGGCGCCCACAGGTACAGCGGGTACTGCTGCCAGAACGGCAGCGCGAGGTTCACCGTCTGCCCCAGGGACAGGTTGAGCCCGATCCCGATGTAGGAGAAGCCGGCCTCGGTGGCGATGAACGCCGGCAGCGCCATCGAGACGGTGATGACGATGGGTGCGACCAGGTTCGGCAGCAGCTCGCGCATCAGGATGCGCCACGTCGAGACACCGATGATCTGCGCCGACTGGATGAACTCCCGCTCGCGGAAGGACAAGACCTGGCCGCGGATCAGGCGGGCCAGGCCCATCCAGCCGAAGACGGTGAGGAGGACGATCAGCGAGATCATCTGGGCCGCGTTGAGGCCGTTCTGGCTGGTGCGGAAGTGCGAGAGCACGATCGGCGAGATCGCGATGCCCATCAAGATGATCGGGAACGAGAGGAACAGGTCGATCAGGAACGTGATGACCCGGTCGAGCCAGCCGCGGGAGTACCCGGCGGCCAGGCCCGCGATGATGCCGATGATCGTGCTCAGCACGGTGGCTGAGACGGCCACGGTGAGCGAGGCCCGCATGCCGTAGAGCAGCACCGAGAAGTTGTCGAGACCGCTGCGCGGCGCCAGTCCGAGCGGGTGCGCCCAGGTGAAGCCGTGGTCGGGCGGTCCCACGATCGGCATCTGGTCGCCGAAGACGTCGAGCATCTGACTCGCCGTCGGCGCGTTCGGGTCCGAGGAGTCGTGGTAGATGTTCATCGCCTTGCTGATCAGCGGCGCACAGATGGCCGCCACGACCAGCAGCAGGAAGATCGCGGTGCAGATCAGGAAGACCTTGTCCTTGAGCAGCCGGTCGACCGCGATCCGGGTCGGAGACTTGCCCTCCAGGCCCTTCGGACGGGGCCCCTCCGGCTCCCTGACGACATCGGCGATCTCTTCGATGGTCTCCGCGGCGATGCCGCCACCCATGCTGGACAAAACCGAGCCTTTCCAACGCCTGCGCCCAGGGCTCACCCGTGAGCGACTTCTGGCTCACTCTAGGACGAGAACCTCGCCGAACCGGTCACGCAGCGGTAACGATCTGGTCTCAACCGGTTGGCGAGTTGTTCCGGCGAACGGCGCGACGTCCTACAGGTTCTTCGGTGCAACCGCGTCCACTCCGGCTTCCTTCCGCTGCTCGGCTGTGATGGGCGCCGGCGCTGCCGTCAGGGGATCGAAGCCACCGCCCGACTTGGGGAAGGCGATGACCTCACGGATGGAGTCGGTCTTGGTGAGGTGCTGGAGGATGCGGTCCATGCCCAGCGCGATGCCGCCGTGCGGCGGCGCGCCGTACTTGAGGGCCTCGAGCAGGAAGCCGAACTTCTCCTGGGCCTGCTCCTTGCTGATCCCCATCACCGCGAAGACGCGCTCCTGGATGTCCTCGCGGTGGATACGGATCGAGCCGCCGCCGAGCTCGGAGCCGTTGCAGACGATGTCGTAGGCGTAGGCCAGGGCACTGCCGGGATCGGTGTCGAAGGTGTCCTCGAACTCCGGCTTGGGGCCGGTGAACGCATGATGTACGGCGGTCCACTCCCCCGCGCCGAGCGCCACATCGCCACTCGCGACCGCGTCACCGGCAGGCTCGAACATCGGGGCGTCGACGACCCAGGTGAACGCGAACGTGTCCGGGTCGAGCAGGTCGAGGCGGCGGCCGATCTCCACGCGTGCCGCACCGAGCAGCGCGCGGCTCGTCTTGGTCGCACCGGCGGCGAAGAACGCACAGTCGCCCGGCTCGGCGCCCAGGTGCTCGGCGAGGCCCGCCTGCTCCTTCTCGGAGAGGTTCTTGGCGACCGGGCCGCCGAGGGTGCCGTCCTGGTTGAACAGCACATAGGCGAGGCCGCGCGCACCGCGCTGCTTGGCCCACTCCTGCCAGGCGTCGAGCACCTTGCGAGGCTGGCTCGCACCGCCGGGCATCACCACGGCGCCGACGTACTCGGACTGGAACACGCGGAACGGCGTCTCGTGGAAGTAGTCGGTGCACTCCACGAGCTCGAGCCCGAAGCGCAGGTCGGGCTTGTCCGAGCCGTACTTGGCCATCGCGTCGGCGTAGGTCATCCGCGGCAGCGGCGTGGTGACCTCGACGCCGATCGTGGCCCACATGGCCTTGACGACGTCCTCCATCATCTCGATGACGTCGTCCTGGTCCACGAAGCTCATCTCGATGTCGAGCTGGGTGAACTCCGGCTGCCGGTCGGCGCGGAAGTCCTCGTCGCGGTAGCAGCGCGCGATCTGGTAGTAGCGCTCGATGCCGCCGACCATGAGCAGCTGCTTGAACAGCTGCGGGCTCTGCGGCAGGGCGTACCAGCTGCCCGGGTGCAGCCGTGCCGGCACGAGGAAGTCGCGTGCGCCCTCGGGGGTGGAGCGGGTCAGCGTCGGGGTCTCGACCTCGACGAAGGCACGGCGGCCGAGCACCTCGCGGATGGCCCGGTAGACCTCGCTGCGCAGCCGGATGGCGCTGCCGGGGCCCGAGCGGCGCAGGTCGAGGTAGCGGTGCTTGAGACGCACGTCCTCCCCGACCTCGCCGGCGCCGTGGGCGGCAGCGTCGTCGATCGGGAACGGCAGCGGCGCGCTGGCGTTGAGCACCTCCAGCTCGGCGACGACGACCTCGACCTCGCCGGTGGCGAGGTTCGGGTTGACGTTGCCCTCCGAGCGGGCCACGACCTCACCGGTCACCTTGATGCAGAACTCGCTGCGCAGGCTGTGTGCGAGGCCCTCGTCGCGGATGACGAGCTGGACCACACCACTGGACTCGCGGAGGTCGATGAACGCGACCCCACCGTGATCACGCCGCCGGGCCACCCACCCGGCGAGGGTGACGGTCTGGCCGACGTGCTCGACGCGGAGGCTTCCGGCGTCATGGGTGCGGATCACTGCAGCTGCTCCTTGATGTGGTTCACGATCGTGCTCAGGTCTACGGCCTGCTGGTCGCCGCTGTCCATCGACTTCACCTGCGCGACGCCCTGCTCGAGGTCGCGGTCGCCGAGGACGACGACGTAGGGCGCGCCCGACTTGTCGGCCGCCTTCATCGCGCCCTTGAGACCGCGCTCGCCGAACACCTGGTCGGTGCGGACACCGGCCGCGCGGAGCTGGTCCACCAGGAGCGCGGCACGCTCGCGCGCGCCTCCCAGCGGTACGACGAACACGTCGAGCGTGCGGGCCGGGCCGGGCGTGACGCCCTCGATCTGGCAGGCCAGCAGGGCGCGGTCCAGGCCGAGGCCGAAGCCGATGCCGGACAGCTCCTGGCCGCCGAGGTCGGCCATGAGGCCGTCGTACCGGCCGCCACCGCCGAGCCCGGACTGCGCACCGAGGCCGTCGTGGACGAACTCGAAGCAGGTGCGGGTGTAGTAGTCGAGGCCGCGCACCATCCGGGCGTTGATCACGTAGGCGGTGTCGTGACCCTCGAGCAGGGCACGCACGGACGCGAAGTGGGTCGCGCACGAGGCGCAGAGGTGGTCGAGCATGAGGGGAGCGTCGACCAGCTGCGCCTGCACCTCGGGCCGCTTGTCGTCCAGCACCCGCAGCGGGTTGATCCGGGCGCGCTCGCGGGTCGCCTCGTCGAGGTCGAGGCCCTCGAGGAACCCGACGAGCTTCTCCCGGTACGCCGGGCGGCACTCGCTGCAGCCCAGGCTGGTCAGCTCGAGCCGGTAGCCGGTCAGCCCCAGGTCGCGGTAGCCGCGGTCGGCCATGGTGATGACCTCGGCATCCAGCGCGGGGTCGTCGGAGCCGATCGCCTCGACCCCGAACTGCTGGAGCTGGCGATAGCGGCCGAGCTGCGGACGCTCGGCGCGGAAGAAGGGGCCGGCGTACCACAGCTTGACCGGGAGCTGGCCGCGGTCGAGGTGGTGCTCGATCACCGAGCGCATCACCCCGGCGGTGCCCTCGGGGCGCAGCGTCAGCGAGCGGCCGCCGCGGTCCTCGAAGGTGTACATCTCCTTGGAGACCACGTCGGTGGACTCCCCCACGCCGCGCACGTAGAGCGCGGTGTCCTCGAAGACCGGCAGCTCGATGTAGCCGTAGCCGGCCAGCGTCGCGTGGCGCGCGAGGGTGTCGCGGATCGCCAGCCAGGTGGCCGACTCCGGCGGGAGGTACTCGGGGACGCCCTTGGGCGCCTGGATGGTGGTGCTCATGCCTCGATCAGATCCTGGAGGAACGGGTTGGCGGCGCGTTCGCGCCCGATGGAGGTCTGCTCGCCGTGCCCGGGCAGCACCACGATGTCGTCGGCCAGCGGCAGGACCTTGGTGGCCAGGCTGCGCAGCATGGCGGCGTGGTCGCCGCCCGGGAGGTCGGTGCGGCCGATGGAGCCGGCGAAGAGGAGGTCCCCGGAGAACATCACCTCGGAGATCTCCTCGCGGTCGGGGTACGGCGAGCGGAAGGTCACCGAGCCGGGCGTGTGCCCCGGCGTGTGGTCGACGAGGAAGCGCAGCCCGGCCAGCTCCAGCGTCTGGCCGTCGGCGAGCTCGCGGACGTCGTCCGGCTCGGCCCAGCTGTAGTCGCCCCCCAGCAGCATGCTGGTCGTCTCGGGCGACATGCCGGCCATGGGGTCGGACAGCAGATGACGGTCGGTCGGGTGGATCCAGGCGGTGGCGTCGTACGTGCCGGCGACCGGGGCCACCGACCACATGTGGTCCACGTGCCCGTGTGTCACCAGGACCGCGACCGGCTTCAGCCGGTGCTCGCGCACGACCTCGGCCACTCCCGGCGCAGCATCCTTGCCAGGGTCGATGACGACGCACTCCGCACCTGGCCCGGTGGCAGCCACGTAGCAGTTCGTGCCCCACGGGCCCGCAGGGAAGCCGGCGATCAACACTCGGCAACCCTAGCGAGCGGTATCGGCCAGCGTCGCATCGACGCCTCTGACTACGATGGGCAACCGCGGGCCGCCCGATGCCTCTGGCTGGTACGGCGGCTCCCGCGGCAAGTCTCCGACGAGAAGGATCACCTGTGACGAGCGAGCAGTGGGGCCGGGTCGACGACGAGGGCACGGTCTTCGTGCGCACCGCCGACGGCGAGCGCGCCGTGGGGCAGTACCCCGAGGGGACCCCTGAGGAGGCGCTCTCGTTCTTCACCGAGCGGTACGCCGCCCTCGCCTTCGAGGTCGAGCTCCTCGAGAAGCGGGTCCACGGCGGGAAGCTGGCCCCCGAGGAGGCGACCGAGTCGGTCAAGAGCGTCCGCGCGCAGGTCGTCGAGGCCAACGCCGTCGGCGATCTTGCGGCCCTGGCCGCGCGCCTGGACGCCCTGACCCCGCTCATCGCCGCCCAGCGCGAGGCCCGCAAGGCCGAGCGCGCGGCGAAGTCGGCGCAGGCTCGCGCCGAGAAGGAGAAGCTGGTCGTCGAGGCCGAGCGGCTCGCCGAGGGCAACGACTGGCGCAACGGCGCCAACCGGCTGCGCGAGCTGCTCGACCAGTGGAAGGCGCTCCCCCGCATCGACCGCGCGGCCGACGACGCGCTGTGGCGACGCTTCTCCACGGCACGCACGGCGTACACACGTCGGCGCAAGAGCCACTTCGCCGAGCTCAACGAGAAGCGCGAGGGCGCGCGCGGGGTCAAGGAGCGGCTCGCCGCCGAGGCCGAGGAGCTGGCCAGCTCCACCGACTGGGGCGCGACCGCGGGCCGCTACCGCGAGCTGATGCGGCAGTGGAAGGCCGCCGGCCCCGCACCCAAGGACATCGACGATGCCCTGTGGAAGCGGTTCCGGGGGGCCCAGGACGTGTTCTTCGGCGCCCGGGACGCTGCCAACGCGGCCGTCGACGCGGAGTTCAGTGCGAACGCCGAGGTCAAGGAGCAGTTGCTGCTCGAGGCCGAGGCGCTGCTGCCGGCGCTCAAGGACGAGGACAACGACCTCGCCGTGACCAAGGCGGCGTTCCGTGACATCGCCGACCGGTGGGACGCCGCCGGCAAGGTCCCGCGCGACCGGATCCGCGACCTCGAGGGCCGGATGCGGAAGGTCGAGCAGGCGATCAAGGCCGTCGAGGACGAGCAGTGGCGCAAGTCCGACCCGGAGAAGTCGGCCCGGGCCAACGACATGGTCTCCAAGCTCGAGGAGGCCATCGCGAAGATCGAGTCCGACATCGCTGCCGCCGAGGCCAAGGGCGACGCCAAGCGGGTCGCGTCGCTCCAGGAGAACCTCGAGGGCCGCAAGCAGTTCCTGGAGATGGCCAGGCGGGCCAGCGCCGACTTCGGCTGATGCCGACAGGTGCGGGGTCCGGGCGTCGGTGGCGCCGCCCCTGCGCAAAGTGTCACCGTGACAGCCTGCGACACGCGTGACACTTCGCATCTGTCACGATGGCGCTACGTGTCACCGTGACACTTTGCATCTGTCACCGCGACGCCGCAGCGACGGCCTGAGGCCGCCGGGCTCAGGCTCGCGCTAGGACGTCACCCGGTAGGCGTCGAAGACCCCCGGGACGTTGCGCACCGACTTCAGGACCTGGTCCAGGTGCTTGGCGTCGGCCATCTCGAAGGTGAAGCGGCTCTTGGCGACACGGTCGCGCGAGGTGCTCAGCTGGGCGGAGAGGATGTTCACGTGGGCGTCCGAGAGCGCCATCGTGATGTCGGAGAGCAACCGCGCCCGGTCGAGCGCCTCGACCTGGATGTTGACCAGGAACGTCGAGGCGGCGGTGGGCGCCCACTCCACCTCGAGGAGCCGCTCGGGCTGATTCTTCAGCTCCGCGGCGTTGGTGCAGTCCAGGCGGTGCACCGAGACCCCGCCGCCCTTGGTGACGAAGCCGAGGATCGGGTCGGGCGGCACCGGGGTGCAGCACTTGGCGAGCTTGATCCACACGTCGGCGCCGCTGCCCTTGACCACCACGCCCGCGTCCCCGCCGGAGGCGATCTTGGACCGTCGCGGCCGGGTGATCGTGACGGCCTCGGCGAGGTCCTCCGCTGCGCCCTGGTCGCCGCCGTGCTCCTCGACCACGCGGCGTACGACGGCCTGCGCGGACAGGTTGCCCTCGCCGACGGCAGCGTAGAGCGCGGAGACATCGGCGATGTTGAAGTGCTTGGCAGCCAGCGTCAGCGACTCATGCGACATCAGCCGCTTGAGCGGCAGCCCCTCCTTGCGCATGAGCTTGGCGATCGCGTCCTGGCCCTTCTCGATCGCCTCCTCGCGCCGCTCCTTGGTGAACCACGCCCGGATCTTGGAACGCGCGCGGTTGGACTTCACGAAGGAGAGCCAGTCGTGCGAGGGCCCTGCGTTGGGCGCCTTGGAGGTGAACATCTCCACGACGTCGCCGTTCTCCAGCGTCGACTCCAGCGGCACCAGCCGGCCGTTCACGCGCGCACCGATGGTCTTGTGACCGACCTCGGTGTGCACCGCATAGGCGAAGTCGACCGGGGTGGCGCCCGACGGCAAGGCGATGACGTCGCCGCGCGGGGTGAAGACGTAGACCTCGGCGCGGTTCATCTCGAAGCGCAGCGATTCCAGGAACTCGCCCGGGTCCTCGACCTCCATCTGCCAGTCGAGCAGCTGCTTGACCCAGCCCATGTCGCCGGCGTCGGCGCCGTCGAGACGCTTCTCGGTGTCGACGCCGGTGCGGCCGTCCTCCTTGTACTTCCAGTGCGCGGCGACGCCGTACTCGGCGCGACGGTGCATCGCGAAGGTGCGGATCTGCATCTCCACCGGCTTGCCCTGCGGACCGATCACCGTGGTGTGCAGCGACTGGTACATGTTGAACTTCGGCATCGCGACGTAGTCCTTGAACCGGCCGAGCACCGGGTTCCACCGCGAGTGCAGCACGCCGAGGACGCTGTAGCAGTCGCGGTCCTCGGCCACCAGGATCCGGATCCCGACCAGGTCGTAGATGTCGGAGAAGTCCTTACCGCCCACGATCATCTTCTGGTAGATCGAGTAGTAGTGCTTGGGCCGGCCGGTGACGGTGGCCTTGATCTTGGCCTCCCGCAGGTCGTTCTCGACCTGGCTGATCACCTGGGCCAGGAACTGGTCGCGCGAGGGCGCCCGCTCGGCGACCAGGCGCACGATCTCGTCGTAGATCTTGGGGTGGAGCGTCGCGAACGCGAGGTCCTCCAGCTCCCACTTGATCGTGTTCATGCCGAGGCGGTGGGCCAGCGGCGCGTAGATGTCGAGAGTCTCGCGGGCCGAGCGCTCCTGGGACTTCTGCGGGACATAGCGCAGCGTGCGCATGTTGTGCAGCCGGTCGGCGAGCTTGATGACCAGGACGCGGATGTCCTTCGACATCGCGACGATCATCTTGCGGATCGTCTCGGCCTGGGCGCTCTCGCCGTACTGGACCTTGTCGAGCTTGGTGACGCCGTCGACCATCACCGCGACCTCGTCGCCGAAGTCCTTGCGCAGCTGTTCGAGCGTGTACGGCGTGTCCTCGACCGTGTCGTGCAGCAGCGCTGCGACCAGCGTCGGCTCGGTCATGCCGAGCTCGGCGAGGATCGTGGTGACGGCCAGCGGGTGGGTGATGTAGGGGTCGCCGCTCTTGCGCAGCTGCCCGTCGTGGAGGCGCTCGGCCGTGACGTAGGCCCGCTCCAGGAGCACCAGGTCGGCCTTCGGGTGGTTGGCCCGCACGGCCCGGAACAGCGGCTCGAGAACGGGATTGGCACCGTTGCTGCGCGTGCCCATCCGGGCGAGGCGCGCCCGCATGCTGCGACCCGATGGTGCCGATCCGGACGAGCCGCCCTCGCGCACCTGCGCCGCCCGCTCTCGGGGGGTCGCGCCGGCGCCGTCCTCGGTCATGGACCGAGTTTAGGGCACGGGCCCGGTCGCCGCCCGCGCCTCAGACAGTCGTCCCTCAGACAGTCATGAGCGACGTGATCGCGACGTCACCCACGGCGTTGCGTCCCTCGAGGAAGCCGAGCTCCATCAAGAACGCGGCCCCCACGATGTCGCCACCGCTGCGGCGGACCAGGTCGATGGTCGCGGCCGCGGTGCCGCCGGTGGCGAGTACGTCGTCGACCAGCAGCACCCGCTCCCCCGGGGCCACCGCGTCCTGGTGCAGCTCGAGGACGGCATCGCCGTACTCCAGCGCATAGGAGACGCTGTGGGTGTCACGCGGCAGCTTGCCGGCCTTGCGCACGGGCACGAACCCGGCACCGAGGGCCAGCGCGACCGGAGCAGCCAGGATGAACCCGCGGGCCTCCATGCCGAGCACCTTGTCCACCACCGGAGCACCGGACGCGTCGCGGCCGGCTGCGGCGAGCGCCGTCACGACCTCGGTGAAGCCGTCGTGGTCGGCCAGCAGCGGCGTGATGTCCTTGAAGACGATGCCCGGCTCGGGGAAGTCGGGTACGTCGAGGACCAGCCGCGCCAGCGTCTCGCGAAGCGCCATCACTTCCCGCGCTTCGACCGCGGCTGCCTGCTCGGCTGCGGCCGGCCGGCGGCACCGCTGTCCCGCACCGGGCCACGGCTGCGTGCCGCTGGCCCCTCGGCCGATCGGACCGCCGGCCGCTCGCCGGACGGCCGGGCGGAAGGCCCGGCGGAAGGTCGGGCCGGGCCCGAAGCCGGGTCCGCACGCACGTCGTCGTCCGGCTCGTCGGTCAGCTCATCGGGCAGCTCACCCGCAGCGACCGGCAGGCCCTCGGTGAAGGCAGGCACATGGGCGTACGGGTCGACCTGACGAGAGCGCTGCGCTGCACGCCGCTCGGAGTCGATCACGTCCTTCTCCCGCGACTTCAGCTGCACGAACAGCGGGGTGGCGATGAAGATCGAGGAGTAGGTGCCGGCCGCCATGCCGACGAACAGCGCCAGCGCGAGGTCCTTCAGCGTCGAGGTGCCGAGCTGGACCGCGGAGACCCACAGGATCGCCGCCACCGGGATCAGCGCGACCAGCGAGGTGTTGATCGAGCGGACCAGCGTCTGGTTCACCGCGAGGTTGGCCGCCGCCGCGAACGAGCGCCTCGTCGCGCGCAGGTTCTTGGTGTTCTCCTTGATCTTGTCGAACACCACGACCGTGTCGTAGAGCGAGAAGCCGAGGATGGTCAGGAAGCCGGTCACGGTCGCCGGGGACACCTCGAAGCCGGACAGCGCGTACACGCCGACCGTGATCACGACGTCGTGGGCGAGCGCGACCAGCGCCGCCACCGACATCTTCCACTGCCGGGTGTACATGGCGATGAAGATCATCACCGCCACGAGGAAGACGATCAGGCCCTCGATCGCCTTGGTGGCGACCTCCTTGCCCCAGCTGGCGCCGACGTGGTCCTGGCTGACGTTCTTGGCGGCGACGTGCGTGGTGTCGGTGATCGTCTTGAGGACGGTGTTGTTCTCGGTCGTCGACACTGACTTGATCTGGACGATCAGGTTGTGCGCGCCGGAGGTCGTGACCGTCGGGTCCGCGGCGGCCTTGACGCCGGACCCGCCGACGGCCGAGCGCAGCTCGTCGGCCATCTTCTGGGAGGCGCTGCCGCTGGTGGTGATCGTGTACTGCGTGCCGCCGGTGAACTCCAGGCCCATGTTGAGGCCCTTGAGGCTCAGCGCCAGGATCGCGACGAGCACGATGACGCCGGAGATGGCGTACCAGGTCCACCGTCGGCCGACGAAGTCGACCGAGCGCTGGCCGGTGTAGAGCTGGTTGCCCAGTCGGGTGAACTTGCTCATCAGGCACGGCCTCCCACGGTGATGCGGTCCACGCCGAGCGCCTCGGCGTCGAGTCCGGAGAGCCGGTGCCCGCGGTTGTAGAACTTGTAGTGCGACATCCACTGGATCATCGGGTGGGTGAAGAAGAAGAACACCACCAGGTCGATGATCGTGGAGAGGCCGAGCGCGAAGGCGAACCCGCGGACGTCGCCGGCACCGAAGATGTAGAGGATCAGCGCCGCGAGGATCGAGACGCCGTCGGCGGCAAGGCAGGTGGAGCGGGCTCGCACCCAGCCGGCCTCCACCGCGACCCGCATCGACTTGCCGTCACGCATCTCGTCACGGATGCGCTCGAAGTAGACGATGAACGAGTCGGCGGTGATGCCGACCGCCACGATCAGACCGGCGATGCCGGGCAGGTCGAGGGTGAAGCCGGCGGTCTTGCTCAGCAGCAGCACCATGGCGTACGTCGAGGCGCCCGCGATGATGAGCGATCCGATCACGACGATGCCGAGGCCGCGGTAGTAGAGCAGGCAGTAGAGCATCACCAGCAGCAGCCCGATCGCGCCCGCCCACAGACCGGCCGAGAGCTGGTTGCCGGCCAGCGACGGGCCGACGGTGGTGTGGGAGATGCCGTTCTTCTTGTCGAAGGAGACCGGCAGCGCGCCGTACTTCAGGTTGTTGGCCAGGGCCGCGGCGCTGGCCTGGGTGAACCCGCCGCTGATCTGGGCGCCGCCGCTGATCCGGCCCTCGGCAGTAGCGGCTGAGATGACCTGGCCGTCGAGGACGATCGCGAACAGCTGGCCGGTGCCGGCGATTGCGCCCGTGGCATCGGCGAAGGCCTTGCGGCCGGCGCTGTGGAAGTCGAGCATGACCGCGTAGGCGACGCTGCCCTGCGGGATGCCGGAGCTGGCGTCGCTGACCTGGGTGCCCTCGATGATCGCGGGCGAGAGCAGGTACTTCGTCCCGCTCTTGTCGCAGGTCACCAGCGGCTCGCCAGGCTTGTCGGCCACGTTGCTGGCACCCTTGGTCGGACACGTGTAGGAGTCGAACTTCGTCGTCCACGCGGCCGGCGGGTTGTTGATGAAGGCGAGTGCGTCCTGGACGGACACGTCGCCCTTCTGGTCCGGCGTACCGCTGGACGGGGCCGGCGAGACCGCCGCGGACGGGGTCTGCGAGGCGGCTGCGGAAGGCGTCGAGGCCGGCGCAGCGGTGGCGTCGGTCGTCGCGCTCGCCGTGGCCGACGGCTTGGCCTTGTGCTTGCCCTTCTTCAGGTCGAAGCCGAGCGGGGCCCGCTGTGCGCCACCGCTGGGGACGCTCTGCGGGATGACGGGGCTCGTCGCGCTGGTCGAGCTGCTGCACGTCTGCTGGCAGGCGACCAGGCGGAAGCGGAGCTGAGCCGTCTGGGAGACCTCGTTGACCAGGTCGTCGCGGCTGTCGCCGGGGATCTCGACCACGATCTGGTTGCTGCTCTGCGTCGTCACCTTCGCCGCGGTCACGCCGGAGCCGTTGACACGCTGGTCGATGATGCCGCGCGCCTCACTCATGGCCTCGGAGCTCGGGTGCCCGTTCGCGATCATCATGATCCGGGTGCCGCCCTGGAGGTCCAGGCCGAGCTCGGGCTTCCACTTGCCGCCCAGGGCCACGAGGCCGTAGGCGATCGCCAGGACCAGGAAGAACACCGTGAGGGTGCGTCCCGGCCGGGCGGTCCTCCGCGCCATCAGTGCTGACCCTCCACGTCGTCGGAGTCGATGGTGCTCTCGGGCGCCAAGGTGCTGCTCGTCGTACCGGGCTCGGTGGCCTCGACGGAGTCCTCGGCCGGCTCCTCGAACGGGATCACGCGGGCGATCGCCGCACGCACGACCTTGATCGTCACGCCGTCGGCGACCTGGACCAGCACGTGGTCGTCGGTGACCGCCTCGACGGTCCCGAAGATGCCCGAGGTGAGCATGATCTGCTCGCCGACGTTGACGGAGGACTGCATCTCCCGAGCCTCGCGCTGGCGTCGCGTCTGCGGCCTGATCAGGAAGAACCAGAGGACCAGGATGACCAGAAGGAAGGGCAACAAGCTCAGCACGGCGCTACTCAGACTCCAGAGTTGAGGGGATTCGACCGGCTCACGGCCAGCCGACGGGCAAGTGTAGCCACGAGATGCGTGCGCGACGTCACTCCCCGCACATCTGCCTCACTCGTCGAAGAGCGATTCCCAGCCGTTCGGGCCGCCCGCAGGTACGGCGAGACCCAGGTGCGCCCATGCCGCAGGCGTAGCGACCCGTCCCCGGGGCGTCCGGGCCAGGAAGCCGTTGCGGACCAGGAACGGCTCGGCGACCTCCTCGACCGTCTCGCGCTCCTCCCCGACGGCGACAGCGAGGGTGGAGACGCCGACCGGGCCGCCGCCGAAGCGTCGGCACAGCGCATCCAGGACAGCGCGGTCGAGCCGGTCGAGGCCGAGTGGGTCGACCTCGTAGAGCTCGAGCGCCTGTCGGGCGATGGCGGCGGTGACCACGCCGTCGGCGCGCACCTGGGCGAAGTCGCGGACCCGGCGCAGCAGCCGGTTGGCGATGCGCGGGGTGCCGCGGGAGCGCGAGGCGATCTCCGCCGAGCCGTCGGCGGTGACCTCGACGCCGAGCAGGCCGGCGGAGCGGCGGACGATGTGGTCGAGGTCGTCGGGCTCGTAGAACTCCAGGTGCCCGGTGAAGCCGAACCGGTCGCGCAGCGGTCCGGGCAGCAGGCCGGCCCGGGTGGTCGCGCCCACCAGCGTGAACGGCGGCAGCTCCAGCGGGATCGCGGTGGCCCCCGGCCCCTTGCCGATGACGACGTCGACGCGGAAGTCCTCCATCGCCAGGTACAGCATCTCCTCCGCCGGGCGGGACATGCGGTGCACCTCGTCCACGAAGAGCACGTCGCCCTCGTTGAGACCGCTGAGGATGGCCGCCAGGTCGCCGGCGTGTGTGATCGCCGGACCACTGGTCAGCCGCAGCGGCGTGCCGAGCTCGGCGGCGATGATCATGGCCAGCGTGGTCTTGCCCAGTCCGGGCGGGCCGCTGAGGAGGACATGGTCCGGCGCGCGGCCGCGCTGCCTCGCCGCCTCCAGGACCAGTCCCAGCTGGGCGCGCACCCGCGTCTGCCCGACGACCTCGTCGAGGCTGCGGGGGCGCAGCGCCGCCTCGACGGCGCGCTCGTCCTCCCCCGTGCCCGCCAGCGGCTCTGCGGTGGTGATCCGCTGGAGGTGCGCGTCCTCGGCGGCCTCGAGCTCCTCCTCGTGGAACGGCATGCTCAGGCCTTCGAGAGGGTCCGCAGGGCGGCGCGCAGCAGCGCCCCGACGTCGGGCGCACCTGCAGCGGGTCCCTCGGCCTGGTCGGCGACGGCCTCGACCGCCTTCTCGGCATCCTTGGCGGGATAGCCGAGACCCATCAGGCCCTGGGTCACCTGGTCGCGCCAGGGCGCGCCGGCGGCCGGAGCCGCCAGCGTCGTACCGCCGCGGACAGGGGCGCCGATGCGGTCCTTCAGCTCGAGGATCACCCGCTGCGCACCCTTCTGGCCGATGCCCGGCACCCGGGTCAGTGTCTTGACGTCGTCGCCGGCGATCGCCGTGCGCAGGCCCTCGGGCGAGAGGACCGCGAGCATCGCCTGGGCGAGCTTGGGCCCGACGCCCGAGGCGGTCTGGAGCAGCTCGAACATCTGCTTCTCGTCCTCGTCGGCGAACCCGAACAGCGTCAGGCTGTCCTCGCGCACCACCATGCTGGTGGGCAGCGTCGCCTCCGCGCCGTTGCGCAGCCCGGCGAGCGTGGCGGGAGTGCACATCAGCTCCAGCCCGACGCCGCCGACCTCCAGCACGGCGCTCGACAGCGTCACCGCCGCGACCCTGCCTCGCACGAACGCGATCACTTCGACCTCCCTGCGGCCGCCAGCGCGGCTCGGATCTGCTGCTGTGCACGGGTCTCGGCCTGCGCCTGCGCCTCGGCGATGCGGGCCTGTGCCCCGCCGCGCCAGATGTGGGTGATGGCGAGCGCGAGCGCGTCGGCGGCGTCGGCAGGCTTCGGCATCTCGGTGAGCCTCAGGATGCGGGTGACCATCGCGCCCACCTGCGCCTTGTCGGCGCGACCGTTGCCGGAGACCGCCGCCTTGACCTCGCTGGGCGTGTGCAGCGCGACCGGAAGACCGCGACGGGCCGCGCAGACCATGGCCAGCCCGCTGGCCTGCGCCGTACCCATGATGGTGGAGACGTCGGAGCGGGCGAAGATCCGCTCGATCGCGACAGCGTCGGGCCGGTGCTCCTCGATCCAGGCGTCGATGCCGCGCTCGATGGAGACCAGGCGCTCCCAGACCGGCAACGTCGAGGTGGTGCGGATGACGTTGACGTCGACCAGTGTGAGCGGTCGGCCCACCGCTCCGTCGACCACGCCCATGCCACAGCGGGTCAGCCCCGGGTCGATCCCGAGCACGCGCATCTCATCCACCTCGTCCGATCGAACGTCTGTTCGCAGACTAGCCGCCGACGCCGACGGCCCCGCGCATGACACGCGGGGCCGTCGGGACGGTCTGCTCCGAGCGGGCGAGGCTCACTCCTCGTCGAGCTGCTCGAGGACCTCGTCGGGGATGTCGGCGTTGGTGAAGACGTTCTGCACGTCGTCGAGGTCGTCGACCGCGTCGACCAGCTTCATCACCTTGCCGGCGGTGGCGGCCTCGGCGACCGGGATCTCCAGGCTGGCGACGAACTCGACGTCGGCGGACTCATAGTCGAGGCCGGCGGCCTGCAGCGCGGTGCGGACCGCCACCAGGTCGCTGGCGTCGGAGAGGATCTGCCAGGTGTCGCCGAGGTCGTTGACATCCTCGGCCCCGGCGTCGAGGGTGGCCTCGAGGACATCGTCCTCGGCGACGTCCTTGCCGTCCTGAGCCTTGTCGAGTACGACGACGCCCTTGCGGTTGAACAGCCGCGACACCGAGCCGGGGTCGGCCATGGTGCCGCCGTTGCGGGTCACGGCGGTGCGGACCTCCATCGCGGCACGGTTCCTGTTGTCGGTCAGGCACTCCACGAGCAACGCGACACCGGAGGGGCCGTAGACCTCGTACATGATCGTGTCGTAGTTGACGCCGCCGCCGTCGAGGCCACCGCCGCGCTTGACCGCACGGTCGATGTTGTCGTTGGGGACCGAGGACTTCTTGGCCTTCTGGATCGCGTCGTAGAGCGTCGGGTTCCCGGCCGGGTCAGGGCCGCCCATCTTCGCCGCGATCTCGATGTTCTTGATGAGCTTGGCGAAGAGCTTGCCGCGCTTGGCGTCGATCGCGGCCTTCTTGTGCTTCGTCGTCGCCCATTTGGAGTGGCCAGACATCGTCCCTACTTCACGCTTCGCTGGTTCTGGGGGTCCGGGCGATCCTATCGACCGGCGACCATGTCCACGAACACGCCATGGACGCGGCCGTCCCCGCCGACCTCGGGGTGGAAGCTGGTGGCGAGCAGGTGACCCTGCCGGACCGCGACCGGGTGGCCGCCGGCGGCGGCCAGGACCTCGACGTCCTCCCCCACCTGCTCGACCCACGGCGCCCGGATGAAGAAGGCGTGCACCTCCTCGTCCAGGCCGGCGAAGGGCAGATCCTCCTCGAAGGAGTCGACCTGACGGCCGAACGCGTTGCGTCGCACCGTGATGTCGAGGCCGCCGATCGTCTCCTGCCCGACGGTGCCCTCGACGATGCGGTCGGCGAGCAGGATCATGCCGGCGCAGGTGCCGAACGTCGGCATGCCGCCGGCGATCCGCTGCCGCAGGGGCTCGAGCAGGTCGAAGATGCGGGCCAGCTTGGCGATCGTGGTGCTCTCACCGCCGGGGATGACGAGCCCGTCGCAGAGGTCGAGCTCGCGCTGTCGGCGTACACCGAAGGCCTCCGCGCCGAGCCCGGCCAGCGTCGCGACATGCTCGCGCACGTCCCCTTGAAGTGCCAGGACGCCGATGCGCAGACCTTCACCCACGTCGCGGAGTCTACGAGCGCCTCAGCCGCCCGACGGGGCCGGGGCCGGACGGCGACCCGACGACGAGTGCCGCCAACGCCGGCAGGAAGCAGCCGAGGACGAGGACGGCCCACCACCACAGCGGCACGGCGGGGCGCAGGGTGACGCTCAGGTGGTGGGTCGCGTCGGGCGTGGCGACGTGCACGGTGCCGACCTGGCCGTCGTGGAGGACCCTCGAGGGGCCGTCGTGTGCCTCGATGCGGATCGGCAGCAAGCCTGTCCCGACGTACGTCGCGTCGGCGCCGCCGTGGGCTGCGGGGGTGAACGCGAGCTGCTGGGCGTTGATGAGCGGGCGGTACCACGTGATCGCCGCGGTGATGACGAGCGAGCCGAGCAGGATCGTGGCGGGCAGTCGCGATGCCGGACGCACTGCCCGGCGAACCGCCGCGATGAGCAGCAGGCCGGCGAGGGACACAGGAGCGGCCGTGACGAGCCAGCCCACACCCCACCAGCGCATCTCGACCCGGCCGACCAGCTGGGCGGAGGTCAGCCGCCACGGGTCGGGGGCCGAGATCACGCCGTTGGTCGCGATCGTGCCGTCGGGCTCCCGGCGCAGGACGCGGTGGCTGTAGGTGACGTCCGGGCGACCGGGCGGATGGAAGGAGATGAAGTCGCCGGGCTTGAGCCGGTCGAACCGCACCGGCGCCACCCACAGCAGCGTGCCGACGGGGGCGACGGTGCCCATGGAGGGCGTCTCGACGCGTTCCCAGTGCCCGCCCTGGGCGCGCCACAGGCCGCAGAGCCCGAGGAAGGCGAGCAGGCCGGCGAGGGGCAGCCAGGTCGCGATGCGGGTGAGAGCGCTCATCCGAGGAACACCGCCGTCGCATCGCTCCAGCCCGCCGCGACGCTCCAGCTGCTCCCGGTCGGGACGGTGGTCTCCACGACCCGCAGCGGCGCAGCGAGGTGCAGGCCTGCGATGTCGGTGCTGTAGCCGCTGCCGCGGCTCAACGAGGTCGTCATGGTCTGCGTGACGCCGGGCCCGGGCGCTGCGACGGTGCGGGCGACGCCGTTCGCGAACGCGGCCAGGCTCTGGGAGCTGATCGCGTCGGTCGGCGAGGAGAAGCTGAAGGCGACGTCGACCTGGCCGCACGGCGCGGTCATGGAGCTCGGCAGGCTGCCGGTGTACGTGGTCGTGCCACTGTCGCCGAGCATCCACAGGTGAGCGACCGACCCGAGCCCCTTGACCGCGGTGCTGTACGCCGAGGCCGAGGCCGACCCGGAGAGCGAGGCCACGGTGGTCGGGCCCACCGCCGCGCCGGTGACGAACGCACCGGCCAGCGACCCGGCGAGCGTGTTCGAGGTCGGGGCGTTCCCTGCCCCGGTGAAGTCACCCCAGCCCACATGCCAGTACGCGGAGCCACCCGTCAGCGCCGTGATCGCGGCGCCGGTGGCGACGGCGGCGCCGTCGACGTACAGGGTCGGGCCGGCCAGGACGGCGGACGGGACGCTGAGGACCACCAGGTGCCAGGAGCCGTCGTCGTAGGCGGTGCTGCTGCCGGCGGTGCTGGACGTGCCGAGAATCCCGGAGATCCGGAAGCGCACCTTGCCCGCGTTGTCGAGCCACACCAACGGGCTCCCGGCCGCTGAGGAGGCGCTGGCCGCGCTGGCTGCCAGGCCGATCAGGGCGCCACCGGCGGCGTACCCGTTGGCCACCTTGAACCACACGCCCACCGAGTAGGAGCCGCCCAGCAGGCTGGCGGTGCTGGTGACGCTGACGTCGCCGGCATAGGCGCCGCTGCCCTGGCTCACCGCGCTCGTCGTACCCCACGGGTCGCTGACCCGGAAGCTCGTCGCATAGCGCGGGAGCAGGGGGTCGGACCCCACGGTGTCGTCGAGCTTGACCGGTGCACAGGAGGAGGCGCTGACCTGCTGGGTCAGCTGGGCCGCCGCGGCGGTCCCCTCGTTGGTGATCCGGTCGGTGGCGCTGACCAGGCCAGTGGCCGGCGGGGACGTGGCGGGGCCGACCCACCCGGTGCAGGCGACAGGACTGCCGGCGGTGCTCGTGCTCGAGGGCCCGGTGGCGCAGGTCGTGGACCCATAGGCGTGGATGAAGGCGAGCGTCGCCGCCGATGTCGAGCTGGTCGGGTTCTGCACGCTCGCCGCGGTCCACGCGGCGCGCGTTGCGGACGTGCCGAGGGTCAGCACCAGCAGCGCGCCCACCGAGGTGGTCGCGAGCAGGAGGGAGCGGCGCCTGAGGGCCATCGGGCCTACTGGTTCAGCGTCCAGGTCAGGGGCTGGCTCAGCGTGATGCCCTGGTCGGTCACCTGCGCGGCGGCGATGAGCGTCACCGTCACGCGGCAGGTCCAGCTCGCGCTGGTGTTGAGCTCGGTCCCGGTCGCCGTGTGGGTCTTGGTGGCGCTCGGTGGGGCCGCTGCCGCGTAGACCAGGTCGCTCCACGCGCTCCCACTGCTGTACGTCGACCCCGGGGAGCAGCTCACCGCGATCGTGAGGTCGCCGTTCGCGCACAGGTTGGCCGCAGCCGGCGTCCCGCTGCCCGCCGTCGGGCTCTGCGTGCAGGTGCCGGGCGCGAGTTGGAAGCTCGTCGCGTTCGCGCCACCGATGTTGCTGAAGGTGACGTCGGTCGCCGCCGTGCCGCCGGGCACCAGCGGTGAGGCGGTGCCGCCGTACTTGTTGATCGTGGTGCAGCTGTAGCTGTTCACCGTCGTCTGGCCGCCGTCGCTGGAACTGCACGTCGCGCTGCCGTTGCTCTCCTGCAGGATGACCGCCTTGGCGGTGGCGGTGGTGTCGTTGGGATTGCCGATGATCGCCGACGTCCACGACGACAGGGTGCCGGTCGTGCCGAGGGTGAGCACGGCCAGTGCGGCCGCGCTGCAGACGAGCAGCGGCGCGCCCGACCGCCGGCGCCGGCCGGCCTTCCGGCGCTGCCCCTCAGCCGTCGGGCGCCGGGCATGTGCTCCTGGTGTCCCCATCGCCATGTCCCCTCTGAGTCCGGCTCAGGACTTGGTCAGCGTCCACGTGATCGGCTGGGAGACCGCCGACCCGGCGTCCTGCGCCTTGGCGGCGCTGGCCAGCGTGGTGGTGAACTCGCACGTGACCGCGTCGCCGGCGGCCAGTGCGACAGTGCCCGAGGAGGGGACCGCGGCGAGGGAGCCCGGCGCGGTCGCGGCCTGGCTGAGCGCTGCCACCGCGCTCGCGGCGTCGTAGCTGGTGCCGGTGGAGCACGCCACGGCGACGGTCAGGTCGCCGTCGCTGCACAGGTCGATGCCGCCCGGGCCGGCGGTGGAGGCGCACGCACCGGGCGCGTAGCCGAACGTGCCGTCGGCGGAGCCGGTGTTGGTGAAGGTCACGTCGACGACCGAGCTGTCGCCCGGGCTCATGGCGGTGTCGCCGCCGTACTTGTCGATGGTCGAGCAGTTCGCGATCGTGTTCGTCGCCGACGTGGTCGTGTCGCACGTGGCGGTCCCCCCGAGACCGTCGGGGCCCGTCTCGGCGAGGGCGACGGTCGTGGTGGCGCCGGCCGTGTCGTGGCCGTTGGTGATGATCGCGGCGGTCCAGCTCGACAGGGTGCCGCTGACGCCGAGGACGAGCGCGGTCGCCGCGAGGCCGCCGCTGATCCAGAGCACCGGAAGCACCCGGCGGCGCGGGCGTCGGTGAGGATCGGAAGGCGGCTGGGGCTCCCCGCGGTGCACGGAGCTGGTCGTGGGCATCGGGTTCCTCCACGGTCGAGGGTCGAACCCCCGAGCGGGCCCGCTTACCGCTTCAGCAAAACGCCCTGTGCAGGTTGTTGCCGGGGTTCGGCCGAGAATGCCCCGGACGGGTCAGACCCAGGACCGTCCGTTGTGATGACCCGCCGCAGCGAACGACGGAGCCCCGCGACCTACCAGCCGCGCTCGGCGAGGCGGTGCGGCTGCGGGATCTCCTCCACGTTGATGCCGACCATGGCCTCCCCCAGCCCGCGCGAGACCTTCGCGACCACGTCGGGGTCGTCGAAGAACGTCGTCGCCTTCACGATCGCCTCGGCCCGCTGGGCCGGGTTGCCCGACTTGAAGATGCCCGAGCCGACGAAGACACCCTCGGCGCCCAGCTGCATCATCATCGCCGCGTCGGCCGGGGTCGCGATGCCGCCCGCGGTGAACAGCACCACCGGGAGCTTGCCGTTCTCGGCGACCTCCTTGACCAGGTCGTACGGCGCCTGCAGCTCCTTGGCCGCGACGTAGAGCTCATCGGGACCGAGCACGCTGAGGCGGCGGATCTCGCGCCGGATCGTGCGCATGTGGGTCACCGCGTTGGACACGTCACCGGTCCCGGCCTCGCCCTTGGAGCGGATCATCGCCGCACCCTCGGTGATCCGCCGAAGAGCCTCACCCAGGTTGGTGGCACCGCAGACGAAGGGCACCGTGAAGGCCCACTTGTCGATGTGGTTCTCATAGTCGGCGGGCGTCAGCACCTCCGACTCGTCGATGTAGTCCACACCGAGCGACTGCAGCACCTGCGCCTCGGCGAAGTGGCCGATCCGCGCCTTGGCCATCACCGGGATCGAGACCGCCTCGATGATCCCGTCGATCATGTCCGGGTCGCTCATCCGCGACACCCCGCCCTGGGCGCGGATGTCGGCGGGAACACGCTCCAGCGCCATCACCGCGACAGCGCCGGCGTCCTCGGCGATCTTCGCCTGCTCCGGGGTGACGACGTCCATGATGACGCCGCCCTTGAGCATCTCTGCCATCCCCCGCTTCACGGGGGTCGTGCCGGTGGTGCCAGGAGCGGATGCGGTGCCTTCAGCCATGCGACCAATCCTAGTTCAGGCCGACCCGCGACCTTCAGCCAGTGCCTGCTCACGGACGACCCAGATCCGCTGGCCGACCGTGATGGTCGAGGCGATGGCCAGCGCCCACAGGGTGACGTAGGTCAGGATCGGGAGGTCGAAGATCGCGTTGAGGCCGGTCATGACCAGGATGGAGACGAGCCGGTCCGAGCGCTCGGCGATGCCGACCTTGGCCTGGAAGCCCAGGCTCTCCGCACGCGAGCGGGCGTAGGAGGTCACCGATCCCATGACCAGGCAGATCAGGCTGAGCCACAGGTAGAGCCGGCTGTCGCCAGGACCGGCGAAGTAGAGCGCGAGGCCGCCGAAGATGGCCCCGTCGCCGATCCGGTCGAGGGTGGAGTCCAGGAACGCACCGAACTTGCTGGTCGTCCCGGCGGTGCGCGACATGTAGCCGTCGATCAGGTCGCTGAAGACGAACGCGGTGATGAACAGGACGCCGGCCAGCAGGTGGCCGCGTGGGAAGAACACCAGGGCGCCGACGACGACACCGAGGGTCCCCACGAGGGTGACGGCGTCGGCGCTGACGCCGAGGCGGATGAGCAGGTGGGCGATGGGCGCGAAGACCTTGGTCCAGAAGGCGCGGAATCGTTCGAGCATGGCGGGAGCAGGCTACCCGGCGGCCGCCTGCGGATCAGCCAGCACGGCCTCGAAGGCCAGCTCGGCGGCGCCGAGGAGCGAGGAGTCCCGGCCCAGCTTCGCCGGGAGTACGACGACCTCCGCGAGCGGAGCGAGCAGCGCCCGGCGCCGGAGGACCTCCTCCACCCGCCCGCGCGCACTCGGCCACAGCTGGGCCATCGTGCCGCCCAGCACGATCGCCTCGGGGTTGAACACGTTGATCAGCGAACGCAGCCCGACGCCGGTCCACTCCGCGACCTCCTCGATCGCGGCCCCGGCGCGATCGTCACCGCTCGCCGCGGAGGCGATCACCTCCGCCACCGCCTCGGGGCCGCCGCCGGGGAGACGGCCGGCGAGGGTGAGCAGCCGGTTCTCCCCCACCTTCATCTCCCAGCACCCGATGGCGCCGCAACGACACTCCGGACCGGCGGCGTCGACCTGCAGGTGCCCGATCTCGCCGGCGTACCCGGTGGCGCCCTGCAGCAGCGTGCCGCCCACCAGGAAGCCGCCGCCGATGCCGACGCTGGCCGAGAGGTAGACGACGTGGTCGAAGCCGACCGCGGCGCCGCGCAGGTGCTCGGCGATCACCCCGAGGTTGGCGTCGTTCCCGGCGCGGACGGGGCGACCGAGCCGCTCGGCCAGCAGCGCGGCGAAGGGCTCGCCGTGCCAGCCGAGGTTCGGCGCGAACTGGACCATCCCGTCAGCGGAGCGGACCGCACCGGGAAGGCCGGCCGCGAGGCCCAGCACGCGCTGGCGCGGATGGCCGTCGCGGATCTGCTCCACCATCTGGGCGACTGTCTCCACGACGTGGCGCACATCGTGCTCGCCGCGCTGATGCAGCCGCACCCGACGGTCGAGGACGGTCCCGCCGAGGCCGACGAGCGCGACCTGGACCCGGTCCACGCCGAGGTCGATCGCGACCACGGCGTTCTCCGGCCGGGGCACGACCAGGTGGGAGGGCCGGCCGGTCCTGGCGCCACCTGAGGCGGCGCCACCGGCCGGCCGCTCCGCGACCAGGCCCAGCTCGATCAGCGAGGCGGTCAGACCACCGATGGTGCTGCGGTTCAGACCCAGTGAGCGGGTGAGCTCGGCGCGGGTCATCGCGCCGTGGGTATGCACCGCACCGAGGAGCGCCCGGAGGTTGGCCCGACGCACCTCCTCCGTCCCCGAGACGGTGGCTGCCGCGACCATGGCGGGCTCAGACCCGGCCGGTGGCGTTCGCCCGGCGACGGCTGATCGCGTCGACGCTCGCGGCGACGAGCAGGACGATGCCGGTCACGATCCACACCGTGCCCTGGGACTGGTTGAGCAGTCCCATGCCGTTGTCGATGATGGCCACGACCGTGCCGCCGATCAGCGCGTCGATGATGCGTCCCTTGCCGCCGAAGAGGCTGGTGCCGCCGATGACGGCCGCACCGACGGCGTAGAGCAGCGTCGTGTTGCCACCGGTCTGGGGACCGACCGAGTTCGTCCGGCTGGCGAGCATGACGCCGGCGATCGCGGCGATCATGGCGGCCACCACGAAGCAGGACAGCTTGATCCGGGCGACGTTGATGCCCGCGCGGCGGGCGGCCTCGGCGTTCCCACCGACGGCGTACACGTGACGCCCCCAGGTGGTGCGGCTGAGCGCGAAGGTGAGGATCAGCAGCAGCCCGATCATGATCACCAGCGAGATCGGCAGGCCCTTGATCGACTTCAGCGCCGGGTGCGGGCCGCGCTCCTGGGAGAGGTAGGCGACGACCGCGAGCACCACGACGGTCAACGTGCCCGCCTTGAGGGCCCACTGCAGCATGGACTGCGCGGTCAGGCCGCTGGCGCGGCGGCGGCGGTTGGTCAGGAACGAGCCGCCGGCGTAGACCACGATGATGAGCAGGCCGAGGATCCAGCCCAGCGACACCGGCAGGTTGCCGTTGTTGAGCTGGATGATGAAGTTGTTCTGCAGCGGGATGGTGCCGCCCGCGCCGGTGATCTTCAGCAGCACGCCCTGCAGACCCAGGTACGTCGCCAACGTGACGACGAAGGAGGGGATCCCGAGGCGGGAGACCAGCAGGCCGATGAAGAAGCCGATCACGGCGCCGGTGAGCAGGCCGACCAGCAGCGCGGGGATCAGCGGCCAGTTGTGGTTCGTCATGACCAGGCCGAGCACCCCGGCCGCCGTACCGCCGGTGAATCCGGCGCCGAGGTCGATCTCGCCGAGCAGGAGGACGAACACCAGGCCCATCGCGAGCACCGTGACACCGGCGGACTGGCCGATCAGGTTCCCGATGTTGAAGGCCTTGGGGAAGGTCTCGGGCCGCAGAGCGGAGAAGACGACCACGAGGGCGACCAGGCCGAGGACGGCCGGCAGCGAGCCGACGTCGCCGCCGCGCAGTCGGGTGAGGTAGCCCGAGACGATGCCGCCGAGCGTGGTCGGCGCCTCGTCGGTGGGGTGCCACTCGGGCGGCGACTGGGGCGCCGAGGTGTCGTTGCTGGTGGTGCTCATGCTGCGCCTCCGTTGCGGGCCGGGATCTGCCCGGTCGTGATGGCCTGGACGATCTGCTCGCGGCTGTAGTCGCGGGTCTCGACCTGCGCGACCATCGAGCCGAGGTAGAGGACGGCGATGTCGTCGGCGACCTGGAAGACGTCGTTGAGGTTGTGGCTGATCAGCACGACACCGAGGCCTCGGTCGGCGAGACGGCGCACCAGCTTGAGCACCTGCTCGGTCTGGGCGACGCCGAGCGCGGCGGTCGGCTCGTCGAGGATGACGACCTTGGAGTTCCACAGCACGGCCCGCGCGATCGCGACGGTCTGACGCTGGCCGCCGGACAGGGCGGCGACGTGGGTGCGCACCGACTTCAGGGTGCGCACTGAGAGCCCGTCGAGCGTCTCCCGGGCGCGGCGCTCCATGGTGTCCTCGTCGATCAGACCGCCCTTGGTGAGCTCGCGCCCGAGGAACATGTTGTGGACGACGTCGAGGTTGTCGCACAGCGCCAGGTCCTGGTACACGACCTCGATGCCCAGGCTGTTGGAGTCCTTGGGGCCCTTGACCGTGACCGGCTGACCCTCGAAGTGGTACTCGCCCTCGTCGAAGGGGTGGATGCCGGCGATGCCCTTGATCAGCGTGCTCTTGCCGGCGCCGTTGTCGCCGACGAGGGCGGTGACCCGGCCGGGACGGACGTCGAGGTCGACGCCGCGCAGCACGTGGACGGCACCGAAGCTCTTCTGGATGCCGCGCAGAGACAGCAGCGGCTGGGTGGTCGGACCGCTGGGACCGGTCCGCTCGGGCGTTTCGACGCTCACGAGATCTCCTTGCATGGGGTGCGCTGGTGGTGCAGCCCCGCAGGAGCTGCACGCTCGAGACGCCCGGTCGCACGGGCCGGCGCACCGAGGTGCGCCGGCCCGGCGGCCGGGGTGGGGTGCTTAGCTGACGCCGTACTTCTTGCAGAGAGCGGCGACGTTGCCGGTGCAGATCTGCGACGCGTCGGCCTGACCGTCGGCGATGACCTGCTTGACGGTGTCGGCGGTGATCCAGACCGGGGTGGCGAGCACCGAGGGGACGTCCTTGCCGAGCTTGGTGTCCTTCACCGAGCCGGTGGCGAGAGCCGCAGCGGCGCTCTTGTCACCCTTGATCAGGTCGATGGCCAGCTTCGAGGCCGCGTCGGCCTCGAGCGAGGTGTTCTTGTAGACCGTGCCGGCCTGGTAGCCCAGGAGCACGTTCTGCAGACCCTCGACGCTGGCGTCCTGACCGGTGGTCGGGACCTTGCCGGCCACACCGTCGGCCTTGAGGCGCGCGATCACGCCGCCGGCCATGGTGTCGTTGGCGACGATGGCACCGTCGATGTTGCCCTTGTTCTGGGTGTACATCTGGTCGAAGACCTGGCCCGCCTTGGTGGCGTCCCAGTTACCCGACTGGTCCCCGACGATCTTGTACTCCGGGTGGGCCTTGAGCACCGAGTCGTAGCCCTGCTTGAACAGCGCGGCGTTGTTGTCGGTCGAGGCGCCGTCGACCTCGACGACGTTGCCGGACTTCTTGCCCTCCTTGACGAGGGCGTCGACGAGGCCCTGGCCCATCAGCTGGCCGACCTTCACGTTGTCGAAGGAGACGTAGTACGACGCGCCGCCCCCGAGGGTCAGCCGGTCGTAGTCGATGGTCTGGACACCGGCGTCGGCGGCCTTCTTCAGGCACGCGGCACCGGAGTCGGAGTCCAGGTTGGTGATCATGAGGACCGAGACGCCCTCGTTGATCATGCTGTCGCACAGCTGGCCGAACTTGGCCGTGCTGCCCTGGGCGTTCTGGATGTCCGACTTCAGGCCTGCGGCGTCGAACGCCTTCTGCAGGTTCGGCCGGTCCTGGCTCTCCCAGCGCGGCGAGGTCGTCGCGTCCGGAAGGATCACGCCGACCTGGGCCTTGCCGCCGCCGCTGCCGCCGGCCGCGCTGGAGCCGCCGCTGCCGGCGGTGTTGCCCGAGTTGTTGCTGCTGCTGCCACAGGCGGCCAGCGCACCAAACGCCAGCACCCCCGTCGCGACGAGCGCGCCCATGCGGGTCGCGTTGCGCGTCTTCATTCCCTCGACCTCCGTTGTGCTCGAGTACACCCTGTGACTACGGTCACAGCGATTGTTGCCGATCGCAACATACTCGCCCTGGGAGGCGGGCGCAAGGGGCACATTGGGCGTGTCGGTTGACGACAGCGACAAACCCCTCCGGTGGGTGCGGGCCGCTCGTGGGCACGCGGCCGCAAGGGCGCGCCGGACCAGGCCACGCCGCAACCGGTCGGCGCGGACGGCGGAGGCGGAGCGAAAGGTCAGGCCCAGGCGTCGGCGAGCAGCGCGCGGGTGTCGCCGAGCAGCTCCGGCAACGTCTTGGTGCGGCCGATGATCGGCATGAAGTTCTGGTCGCCCACCCAGCGCGGGACGACGTGCTGGTGCAGGTGCGCGGCGATGCCCGCTCCCCCGGCGACGCCCTGGTTGATCCCGATGTTGAACCCGGCCGGGCTCGACACCCGGCGCAACGTCTCGACCGCCGACTTCGTCAGCGCCGCCATCTCCGCCGCCTCCTCGAGGGTGGTCTCGGTGTACTCGGCGATGTGGCGGTAGGGGCAGACCATGACGTGCCCGGCGGCGTAGGGGTAGAGGTTGAGCACCACGAAGCACAGCTCGCCGCGGTGCACCACCAGACCCGGGCCGTCCTCGAGCGTGGGGATCCGACAGAAGGGACACTGCTCGGCCGACGGGTCCGCGGGCTTGTTCTCACCGCGGATATAGGCCATCCGGTACGGCGTCCAGAGCCGCTCGAGCGCGTCGGGATGCCCGACCCCGTCCTGGTGCAAGGTGTGGTCGGAGGTCACGGGGCGACTGTAGCTGGCGGCTCGAGGCCGAGCGCGCCCGCCAGGAGCTCCTCCACGGTCATGGTGGGATCGAGCTCGACACCCCCGTCGCGAGCGTGCCCGGCGATCACGAACCACGCGGACCGGCTGATGTGCGCGCGCAGCGCCTCGGCGCTGAGCACCCGCTGCGGCCGGTTGAGCCAGCGGCGCACGGCGCCGAACACAGCACCCACGAGGCCGTGCATCAGCGGGTCGAGGCTGTCCTCGTCCAGGCTGGGGATACCGCCCAGGGCGGTCACGGCGAAGGAGATGATCTCGCCCAGCTGGGAGGCGATCTCGTCCAGCGCCCGCTCGAGCGCGCCGCTGCTGTAGTCGTGGTCGACCACGTGGTGCAGGGCCGGGTGCGCGACCGCCCAGTCGACGTAGGTGCCCACGATGCGGTCGATGATCTGTGGGACCGTGCCCTCGAGGTGCAGCTGGGGCATGAGCACCGACCAGAGCCGGTCGATGATCTCCTGCTGGACCGCACGGTCGAGCTCGTCACGATCCTCGAAGTACCGGTAGACGACCGTGCGGTTGACCTTGGCGCGGGCGGCGATCTGCTGGACGTGGAACTCGGCGCCAGGGGCACCGTCCTCGATGACCTCGATGGCGGCGTCGATGATCTGCTGGCGTCGGCTCTCGTTGTGCCGCTGCCAGCGGGCCTGCCGACCGTCAGGACGACCCGAGTCGACGCCCGTCATGATCCTCTCCTCAGCTTGGTGCGGAGCGCCGCAGCCGGCTGTAGCGCGCTTCGTGCGCCCCGGCCGCGATACGGCGCATCTCCTCGACGTCCACGATCTTGACCCGGGCACGGCCAGCCTCAGCGCCCCGGCGCCGCTCCTCGCGGTCGATGGCCTGCCAACCGGCCAGGTCCACCATACCGGGCTGACGATCGCGGATGATGCGGCGCAAGCCGTGGGTGGAGGCGACCGGCTCGGGGATGCGGGCCTCATCGAGGTCGTGCAGGATCTCCTCGACCGTCTCCTCGGCGTCGGCCTTGTTGGTGCCGATGAACCCGGTGGGACCGCGCTTCACCCAGCCGGCGACGTACACGCCGGGGAACACCCGACCCCGCTCGTTCGGGACCGTGCCGGTCACCGCGTCGTAGGGCAGGTCGGCCACCGGGACACCGTGGTAGCCGACCGCGCGCAGCAGCAGGCCGGTCTCGATCAGCTCGTTCTCCCCCGTCGGTACGGCGGAGACGACACCGCTCCCGTCGCGGGACAGGCGGTTGCGGCTCACCTCGATCGCTGTGACCCGGCCCTCGCCGTGGACGGCGACCGGGGAGGCGAGGAACCGCAGCACGATCGTGCGCCTGGCCGGATCGAACCGACGATCGGCGAGGTCGCGCAGCAGCCGCGCCTTCAGGTTCTGCCCGCTCGGGTCGACCACGTCGGTCGGCGGCGCGCCGCTGTCGATGACGATGTTGATGCCGCGGTGTCCGACCAGGCCGACGAGCTCGGGCACGGTGAAGGCCGCCTGCGCCGGGCCGCGTCGACCCAGGACGATGATCTCGCGGACGCTGCTGCGCCGCAGCACGTCCAGCGGCCCGGCGGCGATGTCGGTCGCGTCGAGCGTTGCGGGGTCCTCGGCGATGATGCGGGCGCAGTCCAGGGCGACGTTGCCGTTGCCCACGATCACGACCCGGCCCGAGGGGTTGGTCTCCGCGTCGAGCCGGATGCCGAGGCTCTGCTTGTCCGGGTGGCCGTTGTACCACCCGACGAAGTCGGTCGCCGACACCGAGCCGGACAGGTCCTCGCCCGGCACGCCGAGCGGCTTGTCGCTCGCCGCCCCGACGGTGTAGACGACCGCGTGGTAGCGGGCCGCGAGCTCGGCGTGCGAGAGGTCCTTGCCGATCTCGACGCCGAGGAAGTAGCGGAAGCCGGGCTGGCTCTCGATCTGGCCGAAGAGCCGCTCGATCTGCTTGGTGTGCTGGTGGTCCGGCGCCACGCCCGCGCGGACCAGGCCGTACGGCGTCGGCAGCCGGTCGAAGACGTCGACGCTGATCTCGGGGTGCTTCAGCAGCTCGTCGGCCGTGTAGAGGCCGGCCGGTCCGGCGCCGACCACCGCCACCCGGAACGGGCCTCTGCGCCGCAGCCGGCGCTGCTCGTGCACGAGGGCGAGTGGGGTGCGGTCGCGGTGCGGGAAGAGGTCGTAGTACTCCGCGTTGAGCGCCACGAACGGCAGCTGGGCCTCGGTCAGCGCGCTGTGGGGCACGATGGCGTCCGCGGGACAGGCGGTGGCGCAGGCGCCGCAGTCGACGCACGCCGCAGGGTCGACGTACAGCATCTCGGCCTCGGCGAAGCCCGGCTCGCCGGGCGCGGGATGGATGCAGTTGACGGGGCATGCCACGACGCACGAGGCATCGGAGCAGCAGGACTGGGTGACGACGTGGGGCACGGACGTCCGATCTTGTGCGGGAGGCCGAGAGCCTCGGCGGACTCGACGCGGCCGCGCGGGGAGGGCGCGGCCGGGGTCAGTAGTGGCTGGCGGCCGCGGGCTCGCTGCGGTAGCGCGAGGGGCGACCGTCGATCCCGAGTGCCTTCCATACCAGCTTCGCCGCGCCCTTGCGGATCGCGAGCCGGTCGGCGAGCATCCGCACGTCGCCGAAGAGCTCCTGCAGGAGGCTCTTGGACTCCTCCGACCTCCACCAGATCTGCTTGGCTACCTGGTCGGGGATGCCCATGTCGCGCCGGGCCCGCTTGCTCGGGACCATGATGATGTCGCAGAGGACGCGCATGGTGATCGGGAACAACAGCGCCAGGACCCGGCGCTTGACCGGTCCCATCAGCGGCCAGTGGTGCTCGAGGTACTGGTGGGCGAAGCCGATGTGGCGCGCCTCCTCGGCGATATGGATCTGCATCACCCGGTCGACGAGCGGGTGGCTCCCGCCGGCGCGCATGATCGACTTCTGCAGGTGGTCGATGGGCTCCTCGCCGCCGAGGATGCCGATGAAGAACAGCTCGGGGCACCACGTCCCCGCCGAGGTGACGATCGGGGCCAGCCTGGTGAACCAGCCCGGCGCCCCGGCGACACCGCCGCTGATGCCGGCCCTCTCCACGAAGCGGTTCACCGACTCCTGGAACATCTGGATGTGGTGGGTCTCCTCGGTGACCTCGTGCATCGCGTAGCGGAACTCCGGGTTCCCCTCACCCATCCCGATCAGGTGGTGCATCACGCCGGCGATGAGCACCTGCTCGAACTGGCGGCCCACCTTCGCCACCTGCGCGAAGCGGTAGGCACCCACCTCGATCTGGCGCGACCGGGGCAGTGACTTGTACCAGTCGCTGGCACCGATCTCATCGGCGTCGCTGAGGACGAAGCGCGGGTCGTCAGGGTTGATCTCGTAGGCCGCGGAGTCCCAGTCGATGTCCTCGAACGCGCGGAAGTGCTGGCGGACCGAGGCCTCGGACAGTGTCCGAAGCGCGTCGTAGTAGCTCTGCTTCCCCTGCGGCGCACGCTCGCCGCCCTGCGTCTCCGACTTCACCGCGGTCATCGTGACCACCTTCCTCGTCATGGAGTGGGATCTCGGGCACGACGCTAACGGTCCGTCGTTCACATAACAAGAGTACGCGCGACACGGTGTTACGGAAATATTCCAGGCGGGAAAGACAGCACGCCGGCCCGCAGGATGCGGGCCGGCGTGCTGGCTGGGCCGGTGAGGCCGGTGGGCCGACGGGGCCGACGCGGAGGCGGTACGGCGCTCAGACCTGCTCGTGCGAGTCGACCGCCGCCACCACCCGCGCGATCGCGTCGGCGAGGGGGACGCCGTTCTCCTGGCGCCCGTCGCGGTAGCGGAAGCTGACCGCGCCCTTCTCGACGTCCTCGCCGCCGGCGATGAGCATGAAGGGCACCTTCTGCAACTGGGCGTTGCGGATCTTCTTCTGGAACCGGTCGCTGGAGTCGTCGACCTCGACCCGGATCCCCCGGGCCTGCAGCTGGCGAGCAACGTCGTACACATAGTCGTTGAAGGCGTCGGCGACCGGGATCATCTCCACCTGCACCGGCGCGAGCCACGGCGGCATCGCGCCGGCGTAGTGCTCGACCAGCACGCCGAGGAAGCGCTCGATCGAGCCGAACTTCGCGGCGTGGATCATCACCGGCTGCTGGCGGGTGCCGTCGGCGGCCTGGTACTCCAGCTCGAAGCGGGCGGGCTGGTTGAAGTCGTACTGCACCGTGCCCATCTGCCAGGTACGACCGATGGCGTCCTTGGCCTGGACCGAGATCTTGGGGCCGTAGAAGGCCGCGCCGCCGGGGTCGGGGACCAGCTCGAGACCGGTCTCGGAGGCCACGTCCTGGAGCACCTGGGTGGCCACGGCCCAGTCCTCGTCGGAGCCGACGAACTTGTCCGGCTTGGCGTCGTCGCGGGTCGAGAGCTCGAGATAGAAGTCGTCGAGGCCGAAGTCGCGCAGCACGCTGAGCATGAAGGTCAGCAGGTGCTTGACCTCGTCGGGCGCCTGCTCCTTGGTGACGTAGGAGTGGCTGTCGTCCTGGGCGAAGCCGCGCACCCGGGTCAGGCCGTGGATGACGCCGGACTTCTCGTAGCGGTAGACGTGCCCGAACTCGAAGAACCGCAGCGGCAACTCGCGGTAGGAGCGGCCCTTCGACTTGTAGATGAGGTTGTGCATCGGGCAGTTCATCGCCTTGAGCTGGTAGTTCGAGCCCTCGAACTCCATCGGCGGGAACATGGTGTCGGCGTAGTAGGGCAGGTGGCCCGAGGTGTGGAAGACCCCGTCCTTGGTGATGTGCGGGGTGCCGACGTAGGAGAAGCCCTCCTCGATGTGGCGACGGCGGACGTAGTCCTCCATCTCCCGCTTGATCACCCCGCCCTTGGGGTGGAAGACCGGCAGGCCGGAGCCGATCTCGTCGGGGAAGCTGAACAGGTCCAGCTCGCGCCCGAGCTTGCGGTGGTCGCGGCGCTCGGCCTCCTCGAGCCGGTGCAGGTGGTCCTCGAGGGCCTCCTTGGACTCCCACGCGGTGCCGTAGATGCGCTGGAGCTGCTTGTTCTTCTCATCCCCGCGCCAGTACGCCGCGGCGGTGCGCATGAGCTTGAACGCCGGGATCCGCTTGGTGGTCGGCAGGTGAGGTCCGCGGCACAGGTCCTTCCACGCGACCTCACCATTGCGGTCGAGGTTGTCGTAGATGGTCAGCTCGCCGGCGCCCACCTCCGCGCTGGCGCCCTCAGCGATGTCCTCGGCGGAGCCGGTTCCGGAGGTCGAGCCGGTTCCGGTGGTCGAGCTTGTCGAGACCCCGCCCTTGAGGCCGATCAGCTCGAGCTTGTACGGCTCGTCGGCCAGCTCGGCCCGGGCGTCGTCGTCGGTCGTGACCCGGCGGGAGAACCGCTGGTTCTCCTTGATGATCTTGCGCATCCGGGACTCGATCTTCTCCAGATCGGCCGGCACGAACGGGGTCTCGACGTCGAAGTCGTAGTAGAACCCGTCCTGCACGGGCGGCCCGATCCCGAGCTTGGCCTCGGGGAACAGCTGCTGGACCGCCTGGGCCATCACGTGGGCGGTGGAGTGCCGCAGGATGTCGCGGCCGTCCTTGGAGGCGATCTCGACACCCTCGACCTCGTCGCCGTCGGCGAGCTCGTAGGCGAGGTCCTTCAGCACGCCCTCGCCGGAGCCCGATCCGGCGGTCGAGCCTGTCGAGACCCGGGCGGCGATGACCTCAGGGTCGTCGCGGAACAGCTCCCAGGCCTTGGTGCCCGTCGTGACCGACCGTTCCTCACGCCCCTGCGCGGTGAGTACGACGATCTTCAGCTCGGACACGATGTGACTCCTGGGGTCGTGGATCGCCGCGTGTCGGCGACCGCCCCGCGATCGTATCCGTCGCCGTGGGGCGGGCGCCCACCGCTTTCGCTTCGATGACAGGCCGCGCCGACGCCGCTGTCGCGAGCCGAGGCCGGAGCCTGCCCGGGGCCGGGGCGCCGAATGTGTGGTCGGTGGCGGCATGCGCTAGAGTCAGCGACCGTCGCACGGGCGATTGGCGCAGTGGTAGCGCGCTTCGTTCACACCGAAGAGGTCACTGGTTCGAACCCAGTATCGCCCACCGTACGAGGACCGGCCCCACTCTGCTTGAGCGCAGATCGGGGCCGGTTCTGCTTTCCGGCGCGTCCCGCGGCCCTGGGACGAAGATCCCGGTGGTCCACACCACCGGGACGGTCCCGGCGTACCCGGACCTGACGGGCCTCGTTGATGGGGTAGAGCGACGCGATGGACCGGCCACCGGGGGCCTGCGCGACAGTCGGTGCGACCCAGATCACGGGGGTGGATCGGCGTCATGGGTACCTGACGGCGTCGTCTCAAGGTCGAACCCAGCGACGAGGAGCCGAAAGATGAACAAGCAGCCCACCAGCCCGGTGCTCGCCCAGGACATCAGCCTGGCATGCGTCGATCCCTGGGGTCGCCATGTGGACGTCCCCACGACGCTCAGCTACCGCAGGGACGACCCCTACGCGGTCGCCCTGACCTTCCACTCCAGCGCCGGCGACGTCGAGTGGGTCGTCGCCCGCACCCTGCTCCTCCAGGGGCTGGCCGCGCCGGCTGGCGTGGGTGACGTCAAGGTCTCCCCCAGCATCGACGACGATGCCCGCGCCGTGGCGGTCCTGGACTTCTCCTCCCCCGACGGACGCCTCATCGCGCAGGCGTGCACCCACGACCTCCAGGCGTTCCTCGCCCGGACGTTCGCGATGGTGCCGGTCGGCACCGAGAACGACCATCTCGACCTCGACCGCATGATCGCGGACCTGCTCGGCTCAGTCGCCGAGTAGCTCGGCCTCCCGGCTCCGCCAGACCTCTCGTACGGCCCGAGTCACCGGGCCGTGCGGGAGGTCCTTCTCGTTCCAGCGGACCACCGCCTGGGCGTCGCGCAGGGTCGAGGCGAGGAACACCTCGCTGGCGCGCTGCTCGACGACCTCGATCGGCTCGTCGATCTCGACGGCGCCGTACCACTCCAGGATCAGGGCGCGGGTCACACCGGCCAGGCAGCCGCTCGCCAAGGTCGGCGTCCGCAGCTCACCGTCGACGACGTAGAACACGTTGGTGCCGGTGCCCTCGCACAGATGGCCCTGAGTGTTGGCGAAGACCGCCTCGCCGGCGCCGCTGCGGTGGGCGCGGGCCAGGGCCACCACGTTCTCGGCGTACGACGTGGTCTTCAGCCCGGCCAGCGCACCTCGCTCGTTGCGCGGCCACGGCACCGTGATGACCTGGGTGGTCTGCGCGAACGGCGGCACCTCGCTCACCGCCACGATCACCGTCGGCGTGCTCTCACCCCGGCCGGATCCGAGCGGCGCCGGGCCGCCGGTGACCGTGATGCGGATGCGCCCGAGACCGATCTGCTCCGCGGCGAGCACCGCGGCGACGCCCTCGCGCAGGAGGCCCTCGTCGACGGCTGGCAGGCCCAGGCCGGCCGCCGAGCGGTGGAGACGCTCCAGGTGCCGGGCCAGCGCGAACGCCTGCCCGTCGACGACCTTGATCGCCTCGAACACGGCGTCCCCCACGGTCAGCCCGTGGTCGAAGACGCTGACCGCCGGGGCGTTCGGGTCCTCCAACAGCTCTCCGTCGATCCACGCACGCATGGCCCGAACTCTAGAGCCGCCCATCCGGTCCGGGGCCGACGGGCCAGCAGAGAAGCAAGCCGCCCCCGACCGGCTCTCGCTGGTCAGGGGCGGTGTGTCGATGGTGGACGATACTGGGTTTGAACCAGTGACCTCTTCCGTGTCAATGCCGAGCACACTCGAGCCGATGTCCAAGTGGACACACCGCTCAAGCCGAGCGACCGTTTTCACGTTGTCCATAATGGCCCTGGGTGTCATGGCACGCGCGTCCATGACGTGTCGACGCACGAGCGAGAGCACGGCGAACCGGCCGACTGACATCGTTGCCTCATTCCTGAGACGCACCTGAATGTGATGGCCTAGCGTCCGAGCCATGCGCAAATCCACCCTCATCGCACTGCCCGTGATCGCGGTCGCGTTCGCCGCCTCCGCGGCATCCTGCGACGTGGCGAACAACGCCGCCACGACGACGTCGGACGGCAAGCAGACCATCTCGGTCATCACCGACGCCCCCACCACCGCCACCAAGCCGGCCGCCCCGAAGTTCACCCGCGCCCAGCAGGAGGCGATCGACTCCGCCAAGGACTACCTCTCCACGTCCGCGTTCTCGAAAGCAGGGCTCATCCAGCAGCTCAGCTCCAAGGCCGGCGACGGATTCCCCCTGAAGGTCGCCCGCTTCGCGGTCAACCACCTCAACGTCGACTGGAACCACGAAGCGGTCCTCTCCGCGAAGGACTACCTCTCGATGTCGTCGTTCTCGCTTTCCGGCCTCATCGAGCAGCTCGAGTCGCCATCAGGCGACGGCTACACCCACGCGCAGGCCGTCTACGGCGCGAAGCAGGCATACAAGAGCAAGTGACCGACCGGGGCCCGAACGCATGAAAGCCCGCCCCAAGCCGATCTTCTACTGGAAGCCGACGAGGCCACGCAGATCCTGCTCGAGCTCGGCGGACCTGAAGCATTGGCCGTCGAGCTGGCCCTGTACGTGGGGCTGAGGCCGGGCGAACTCCACGGCCTGCGGAAGGTCGCGATCGACACATACATGTGGCAGATCAATGTCAGCGGAGTCGCAACCCGCAAGGGCTGGCGGCCGTACGCCAAGACGAAGAAGTCACACCGCGCGGTTCCGATCCCGAAGCACCTGCGGCCCCGAGTCGCGGACCACATCGCCGGGCTCGCCGACGACGACCTCGTGTTCGCGAACCCTGAGGGCCGATCCTGGGACGATCGCGAGTACGCCACGAGGGTCTTCGGGCCGGCTGTGCAGCGCGCTGGCGTGCGGGAGGGCACGCCGTACGACATGCGGCACACCGCGGCGTCGTGGCTGGTTCAGCGCGGCGTCGACCTGCTGCGGGTCCAGGAGCTCCTTGGGCACGAGAAGTACTCCACCACGCGCCGCTACGCCCACCTGCAGCCGAAGGCGTTCGACGCGGTGCTCGACGCTTGGGGCGATGCGCCGCTCGACCCTCGTGACGTGGCCCGGACGGGCGTGCGACAGGGGTAGATCGAGCCCCGGTTGTCCACGTCGTGTCCATGAGCGCGTTGTCCATCGACGCACAACCACCGAAAGCGAAACGCCCCTGACCTGTTTGTGCAGGTCAGGGGCGTTTTCGGTGTGGTGGACGATACTGGGTTTGAACCAGTGACCTCTTCCGTGTCAAGGAAGCGCGCTACCACTGCGCCAATCGTCCGAGATCTTGATTTGTCTGGGTTGGAGGTGGGTACGGGATTTGAACCCGTGTACACGGATTTGCAGTCCGTTGCCTCGCCTCTCGGCCAACCCACCGCGGAGGCTGTGCACCTCAGAGCGGACGACGAGGCTCGAACTCGCGACCTCAACCTTGGCAAGGTTGCGCTCTACCAACTGAGCTACGTCCGCTTGACTCCTCGGCCCGGGTCTCCCCGCGCCTTGGCGACGACAGAACAGTAGCCGAGAGCCCACAGGGCGCCAAATCCGGGGGTCCCCGGCGTGTTCCACGCCGATCGGCCACCTGTCTAGCCCGATGAGGCCAGGTTCGCGGTTCCGCTCGGGTACGTCCCGGGCCCGGCGTACCGTCTGCTTCGGCCCCGTCCCCACAACAGGGCTTCGCGCAGGAGGGGCTGCCCCCGGACCCACGTGTCCGGCCCGGGGGCAGCCCCGACCTGCGGGTCCCGCCCTCGCTAGCCTCGGCTGGTGACACTCCCCCAGATGCCGGCCGACCTGCTCCAGCGCGCCCGTGCCGCCAAGGGCTTCATGCCCGACGACGAGGGCGCCCTGCTGTTCCGATATGCCATCGAGCGGCTCCCGCACGGGCCCGCCCTCGAGGTGGGCACCTACTGCGGGAAGTCGGCCCTCTATCTCGGCGCGGCGGCCCGCGAGAGCGGCGGGATCGTCTTCACCGTGGACCACCACCGCGGCTCGGAGGAGAACCAGGCCGGCTGGGAGCACCACGACGCCTCCCTCGTCGACCCGGAGCTCGGGGTGATGGACACCCTCCCGACGTTCCGGCGCACGCTCCACGATGCGGGCCTGGAGGAGCAGGTCGTCGCCGTCGTGGGCCGATCGCGGGCGGTGAGCCGCTGGTGGACCACCCCGCTGAGCCTGCTGTTCATCGACGGCGGCCACGGCGAGCAGCCGGCCCGCGACGACTACGAGGGCTGGACCCCGCACGTGATGCCCGGCGGCCTGCTCGTCATCCACGACGTCTTCCCCGACCCCGCCCAGGGCGGCCGGCCGCCGTACGAGCTGATCTACCGGCCGGCGCTGGCGAGCGGTCGCTTCGAGGAGGTCGAGGCGCTCGGCTCCATGCGGGTGCTGCGCCGCGTCTGAGCGTCAGCGTGCGACGTCGGAGACCGACTCGCAGCCGCACTCCAAGGCGATCTCGGCGAACTCGCCCGCGAGGGAGCCGCCGCGCATGATGCCGGAGCCGGGCGTGGCGGCGCCGTACCGCTCCCCCAGCGCGTCGACGGCCAGGATGACCGCAGCGGCGGTGTACGTCGTCTGCTCGTGCGGCCAGTACACGTTCGGATTGTCGTTCTCATAGCCCGGGTCGTCGTAGACCCAGCCGGTCCAGTACGAGCCGCTCTCGTGGCGCAGGTGCTGCATGTCCTCCAGCAGCCGCCGGGCACGCACGTGGTCGCCGATCGCGTCGAGCGTCATCACCAGCTCGCACGTCTCGGCGCCCGTGACCCACGGATTCGTGTCGACGCATCGGATGCCCAGCCCCGGGACGACGAAGTCGTCCCAGCGACCGGCGATCAGGTCGCGGGCGGCGTCGCCGCGCACGGCCCCGCCGAGCACCGGGTAGTACCAGTCCATCGAGAACGTCGACTTGTCCGCGAACCGGTCGCGGTGCTCGCGCAGCGCGTGCGCGAGCCGGCCGCCCGCCAGCTCCCACTCCGGCTGGGGGTCGTCGAGCAGGTCGGCGAGGGCGACGCCGGCCCGCAGCGAGTGATGGATCGAGGAGCAGCCGGTCAGCAGGCACAAGTCGTCCACGGGCGTCCACTGGATCCCGCCCCAGTCCTGCTGCAGTCCCACGACGAAGTCAAGCCCGGCGCGGACACTGGGCCACAGCCGCTCAACGAAGGACCGGTCACGGCTGACCAGCCAGTGGTGCCACAGTCCCACCGCGAGGTAGGCCGACATGTTGACCTCGCCGCGGTCGTCCTCCACCTCCCCTGCCACGATCTTCATCGGCCACGACCCGTCGCCCCGTTGGAGCGTCGGCACCCACAGCAGCGCTCCCTCGGCCGCCTCGACCTCGCCGCCCACGAGCAGCGCCATCGCGCCCTCGACGTGGTTCCAGATGTCGACGTGCTCGCCGGGCGCCCACGGGATAGCGCCCGACGGCTCCTGCATCGCCGCGATCGAGGCGGCGGTCGCCCGCACCTGGTCGGGGTCGAGGATGCCCTCGACGTACGGGATCCGCGTGGGTTCCGCGCTCACTGCGGCTTGTGGAAGTAGAGGACCATCGACTTGCCGATCACGGGGTCCAGCACCTTGCCCGCCCAGCGCAGCACGGCCGGCTGCTTCATGATCTCCCACACCAGCAGCCGGTGGTAGGCCTTCGCGAGCGGGTGCTCGTCGTTGGTGACCCCCACCGCGCACTTGATCCACCAGTACGGCGAGTGCAGCCCGTGGGCGTAGCTCTTGCCATCGAAGACCATCGCGTCGCCCGGCGTACCGTCGTTGGGGCGGCCGGCCTTGGTGACCTTGTCGATGAGCTCGTGGTCGGTGTAGATGCGGATGTGGCCGCCGGGCGCGTTGTGGTAGTCCTCCGACAGCCGCCAGTTGACCACCTCCGGCAGCCAGCGCGGCACGGAGATGGCGAGCGTGCCGCCCGGGCGCAGCACCCGGACGAGCTCCTTGATGGCGTCGACGTCGCGCCAGATGTGCTCGAGCACCTCGGCGGCCACGACCCTGTCGAACTCGCCGTCGGCGAAGGGCAGCGAGAGAGCATCGCCCTGCTTGGCGTCGGCCTCGGCACCCTCGGGCACCTCACCGGCCTCCTTCATCGCGACGAAGAGGTTGCGGACGTTCTCCAGCTCGTCCGCGTCCATGTCGAACCCGATGACGTCGGCCCCGCGACGGTACATCTCGAAGGCGTGCCGACCGGCGCCGCAGCCCATGTCGAGCACGCGGTCTCCTGGTCGGAGACCGAGCCGGTCGAAGTCAACGGTCAGCACGGCGTTCCTCCTGGTACTGGTCGATCACATCGGTGAGCACGTCGGCGGTCTTCGCCGCCACCGCGCTCCAGCTGAACAGCTCCTTGACCCGCTCGCGGCCGGCTGCCCCCATCCGCGCGCGCCGATGCGGGTCGTCGAGCAGGGCCGCGACGGCCTCCTTGAGGGCGTCGACGTCGCCGGGCTCGACGATGTCGGCGCAGAGTCCGTCCGGGCCGACGACCTCCGGAATCGCGCCGGCACGGGAGACCACGAGCGGGGTCTCGCACGCCATCAGCTCCGCCGTCGGCAGCGAGAACCCCTCGTAGAGCGAGGGCACGCAGGCCAGCTCCGCCGACCCCATCAACGCGACCAGCTCGTCGTCGGTGAGTCCGTTGGCGAAGGTGACCTTCGCGCCGATGCCGAGCTTGTCGATCAGCGTCTCGGTGACGCCGCCCTCCTTGGGCTTGGTGACCAGCACCAGCTCGAGGTCGCGCTCGGTGAGGAGCTTGGCGAAGGCCTCGAGGAGGATGTGGATGCCCTTGAGCGGAGCGTCGGCGCTCGCCATCGCCAGGATCCGGCCCGGGACCCGCGGTGCGGCGGGCGGCGCGAACCGGTCGTCCACGCCGAGCAGGACCGTGGTGATCCGCTCAGGGTCGACGCCGAACTCACGCACGACGTCGCGCTTGGAGGACTCCGAGGGGACGATGACGTGCCGGATCCGCGGGGCGGTGCGCTTCTGCTGGCGCAGGAAGGAGTACCAGCGCCACACGCCGATCTTCTTCTTCACCCACGGTGCCGCCTGCAGCTCGATCGCGCGGTCCATCGTGATCGGGTGGTGGATCGCCGCCGCGAGCGGGAGCCCGAGCCCCTCGATGGCGAGCAGCGGCGTTGCCAGCGTCTGGTTGTCGAAGACGATGTCGAACTCGTCGCGACGAGCCGCGAGCAGCCTGACCACCCGACGGCTGAACGTCAGCGGCTCGGGGAACGCGCCGCTGCGCATGAGCAGCCACTCCTGCACGTCGATCGCGTCGCGGAACTCGCTCGGCCGCGGGTTGCGGAACTCATCACCCGGGCGATAGAGGTCCAGGCTGGGCACCTTGGTCAGCCGCACGCCCTCGTCGAGCTCCGGGTAGGGCTGACCGGAGAAGACCTCGACGGTGTGGCCCAGGGCGACCAGCTCACGACTGAGCCGCCGGATGTAGATCCCCTGGCCCCCGACATGCGGCTTGCTGCGATAGGACAGCAGGGCTATCCGCATCCGTCACGTCCCTTCCTCGGCGTCGTCTCGGTCTCGGAGGGACTGCCAGGTGACCCGCCGGTAACGGGAGCAAGACTAGAGCACGTTCCAATTCCGGCGCTCGGCTCACGCCTCGCTGGAGTGACCCGGGAAGACGTGCGCGGCCGGGTCGATGACCGGTGCGAGGTTGTTGATCGCGGTGGCGGCCTCGCCGAAGCCCACGGCGATCAGCCGCACCTTCCCGGGGTAGTCGGTGACGTCGCCGGCCGCAAAGACGCGCGGCAGACTCGTCCGCATCGCCTGATCGACGAGCAGATGGCGCTTGCTCGTCTCGATCCCCCAGTTCTGCAGCGGTCCGAGGTCCGCGACGAAGCCCAGCGCCGCCACCACCGCCTGGGCCGGCAGCGTGAGCGTCCGGCCGTCGACCTTCACCTCCGCCTCGGTCACGGTGGTCTCGCCGCGCAGCTCGACGACCTCCGCGCGGGTGAGGATCTGCACCGAGCTCGCGGTCACCTGGGCCACCGTGCGCTGGTGGGCCCGGAACGCATCGCGCCGGTGCACGAGGGTCACCGAGCGCGCGACCGGCTCCAGGTGCAGCGCCCAGTCGAAGGCGGAGTCGCCTCCCCCGACGATCAGCACGTCCTTGTCGGCGTACGGCGCGAAGGAGGGGACGAAGAACTCCACCCCGCGCCCGACCCAGCCCTCGCCGGCGGGCAGCGGCCGAGGGCTGAAGGTCCCGATGCCCGCGGTGATGAGCAGGGCCTTGGCCTCCACGCACGTCCCGTCGGAGAGCTCGAGCGTGAGCCCGTCGTCGGTGGTGGTCAGGCCCACCGCCGTCCGGTCGAGCAGGTACGTCGGGGCCGCCGTGTCGGCCTGCTCCACCAGGCCCGCCACCAGGTCGCGCCCCTTGACCGTCGGGAAGCCGGCCACGTCCAGGATCTGCTTCTCGGGGTACATCGCGGTGATCTGTCCGCCGAGCTCCGGCAGCGAGTCAACGACCGCGACCCGCAGCCCGCGGAAGCCCGCGTAGTAGGTGGCGAAGAGGCCCGTGGGCCCCGCACCGATGATCACCAGGTCGGTCTCGACATGCGCGCTCACCGGGCTGATCCTGCTCCGCTTCGCGGCCTGCCTCAATAGGCTCGCCACGTGCTTCTCGAAACCTGGCGGCGACACCCGTCGGCGACCCTGCTGGCCGCCCAGCTCGCGGCGGTGCTGGCCTACCCGTTCCTGGACGGGTCGACGCCGGGGCGTGCGGTGCTCGGGGTGCTGCAGGTGCTGGTCGTGCTCTCGGCGGTGCGAGCGGTGCGCCCATCGCCTGCCGAGACCTGGGTCGCGGTGGGCCTCGGCGTACCGACGATGGTGTTCGCGTTGTGGGAGTCGGTGGCACCCGACACCGCGTGGGTGGTGCTGGCCTCGGCCGCCCTGCACGTGCCGTTCTACGGCTTCGTGTCCTACGCGATGATCCGCTACCTCTTCCAGGACGACGACGTGAGCCGCGATGAGCTGTTCGCCACCGGGGCCGCGTTCACGGTGGTCGCGTGGGCGTTCGCCTACCTCTACGCCGCGGTCCAGGTGCTGTGGCCGGGGTCGTTCGGCCAGCACGACGTGCCCTGGTTCGACCTGCTCTTCCTGTCGTTCACCACGCTCACCTCCGTGGGGCTCGCCGACTTCACGCCGGTGCTGGCCCACGCCCGGTCGGCGGTCATCCTCGAGCAGGTGGCAGGGGTGTTCTACGTCGCGCTCGTGGTCGCCCGCCTGGTCAGTCTCGCGGCGCGCCGGCGTCCCTGAGCAGCGCCGCGACGGTATCGCGCAGCGCCCGCGCCTCGGTCTCCAGCTCCTCCACCGCGTCGCACAGTCCGAGCACGGTGACAGGGTGCGTCTCCCCTCGAGCCGGCGCGTCGGAGCAGCGGCGCACGAGGGCGTCGAGCCGGATGCGGGCGCCCTCGCGGATCGCGTCGATGCCGTGCCTGAGCACTCCGTCGGCCCTCGAGGGGCACGCGGATGGCGTGAGGTTCGGGTCCGGTGCTTCCATGGGAGTAAGAGTTCGCTCCGGCTCGGCACCCACCGGGAACCGACTCACGCGCGGCGTCGCGTCGCCGCCCGGATGGCGAGGTCCCACACCTGGTCGGCACCGTCGGGACGGCGCAGCAGTGCATCGACGAAGCGTCGCCGAGCGTCCTCATCGACCGTGCCGAGCGGGGCGAACAGGGCTTCGGCGCCCTGGGCCGCGCTCCGTCCCTCCCACCAGCTCTCGGCGAGCGTACGCACGCCACCGGCCCCCTCGACGCATCGGCGGGCACGCGCGGCCGCGGCCTCGGAGAGATGACGGATGACCGCCGGCGCGCCGGTGATCTCGGCGTACGCGTTGTAGGCGAGCGACCTCGCCCTGCGGGCGTCGTACGCTGCGCCGTTCCTGTCGGAGGAGATCAGCCACTCCTCCAGCGCTCGCCCGCGAGCGGACGCCATGTCGGCCGACCTCTCGGCAGCCGCCTCGACGTCGGAGGCAGCGGGGCTGTCCAGCGACACGGTGTAGTCGGAGCCGATCCTGGTGGCGAAGTCGGCTGAGGGCAGATGCCGTCTGTCCTCCCAGGTGTCACGGACGCTCGCGGCCAGCGCGTCGCGCTCGCGGGTGGTCAGCAGTCGACCCAGGCGAGTCTCCTCGCTGGCTTGGAGTCGATGGAGCCGCTTGATGGCGCGCCGGTCCTCCGGGGCGATGCTCGAGCCCAGGGCCACCGCCTTGCTGGCGATGACGGCCTTGAGGAAGCCGGTCGGGCTCTTCGGCCAGCGACCGGCCAGCTCCGCCTCACGCATGGCCATCAGGCCCTCGGAGGCCAGGTCCTCGGACTCGACCATGCCGTTGGTCCGTGCGGCGGTGTCATAGCGCCTCGCCGCTGTGCGAGCGATGCGGGTCGCGGCCGCGAGGTACGCCGACACCTCGCAGCGGCGCTGTGCGTTCGAGGGCGCCTGGGCAGAGACGATGAGGGTGTGGGGTGTGCTCATGCCCCTTTGGTCCGCGGGGCGGACGCGATCGTGCATGGCACGTGCCCGCCGCGGTCACCGCGAGGCGGTCACCCATGTCGCGCCGAGCTCGCCTCGGGCGATCAGCTGCCGCTTACTGCTCCGGCCAGCCGAGGAGCCCGTCGGCCAGCTCCCGGTAGGAGCCGGCAGGCGCCGTGAGGGAGGCAAGCGTGTTCGGCTCGTCCGGCAGCTCGAGGGCGAGCGGTCGCTCCTCCTCCAGCACCCGCCGGGCGCGCTCGATCCAGGCCGGCGCCCAGATGACGAAGAAGTGGTCCTCCGGCCCGAAGTACGCACGTCGCCGATGCAGCAGCCAGCGCAGCGGAGGCAGGTAGGGCCCGAGGTAGTCCACCACCCTCGTCCACCGGGTCGGCTCCGTGCCGGCACTCGGATCCACGCCGTCGGCGCCGTCACCCGACGAGCCCGTTGCCGGGTCTTCGACCGAACGCACCCAGGTCCGGTGCCGCACCTCCGCGCACAGGTCGACCACCTCGGCCAGCGAGCGGGCGGCGGCCGCGATCAGGAGCGCTCCGATCGGGTCGAGCGGGCTGGCGAGTGCGATGAGGCTCGGGTCCTGGTCCGGCTCCAGACCCGCGATCGGCGGCGTCAGGTCGGTGGCGCAGCGCCAGTCGACGAACGGCTCGCCGTTCGGAAGGACGGCACCCGTCCGCTCATCCCGGCCCCCGAGCTCGTGACCGCGCTGGGGGGTCATCGAGCGCCACGGGTCCTCCGGCGGCAAGGTCGCCGCCACGCCCGCCAACAATCCACCGAGGCACAGCGTCAGGTAGTCCGGCCACCGCTCGAGCATCAGCGAGATCTCCGCCTCGTCGGCCTCGCGGCGCGACGTTGCGACCAGCGGCTCGGTGAAGCCCGCGACCCAGGTCAACAGCGGCCGACGCAGGACCGGGCTCCGGGGAGTGAGCGAGTCACGCATCATCGACCTCGGCTCCCCGGGTGATCATCTGTCGCCTTCCACCGATCCGAGTACTGATCGACCGAGAGGCGCTCACCTGTCGTGAGGCAGCACCCCCATGCCAGACGGCACCCACCCTAAGTCGGCCGGCTCCCGCGGCGCAGGAAGGTTGCCGAGACCCGGCGATCCCGCATCTGCGAACGCGTTCGGCGCCTGCGGCAGGAGGCTTCGCCTCGGATGTGACTGGGCTAGTCCAGTAAGCGTTGTTCTCCATGCTTCAGTCGGCGGCATGGATGCCGCCTTCCCCCCTTTTGTTCACGAGCACCGTCCCCCGACTCTCGCCGGAACCGACGCTCCGAGACCGACCCTGGTCGGACCTCGGCACGCTCTGCTGCTGCAAAGCATGACCGGCCACACGCCAGCGCGTTGGCTTAGAGACGAAAATCTCGGAAGAAGCTCAGCTTCGTGGCACCGTCGTGTCGTCTGCCTCGCGACCGGGGTCCTTAGGACCCGACGTGACTGTCTCCTCCGCCCCCGCCACTGCCAGCCAGCGACCCGCACCCGAATCCGGGATGGCGGACTGTCTGAGTGCCGTCGAGTCGGCGGAAGAGATCTTCGCCCGCTCCTCGGCGCTCGAGGTCATCACGGCAGCAGTGGACGCCGTCGTGATCGGCCGGGCGGCCGCGCGCATCCTCGGGGAGCATGCGAGGGGCGGCGGGCCGGTGCCGACGATGGGCGGACTGTGGCTGGCGCCGAGCTGGGCCTGGTACGACGGAGCAGAGTTGTACGGGCATGCCAGGACTCGGCGCCTCCAACCCCGCCGCGTGGTCTGGGCCGGTGGTCCGGTGGTCCTGGTCCCGGCCGGTGAACCCGCACGCATGCCTGCCTCCGCTCTCCAAGCTGCGTGGTCGGAGCCGGGGCCGGCGTTGCGGGCGGGCATGACGCAGGTGGTGCTCCGCCTCATCCCGCACGCTCGCCGGAGCGCCGTGGACTCGGGCGTGCGCACCGCTCCTGGACCCACGCACACGACGGGCTTGCCGACCGAGGTCGTCGCCCAGCCCGTGACGGGCGGGCAGATGCTCCACGTGCTCCAGGGCCTCGCCGAGCGTGGTCACGAGGTGGGCTGGCGCTTCCTGCTCTGGGTCGAGCGGTTCGTGGACCGCGAGCTGCCGCGGGCCAACGTTGCGGTCGGCATGGAGATCCGTGAACACCTCACCCAAGCCGGGACGGTGGTCGAGCTCCGGCCAGGGACCGGAGCCGTCGACGAGACGACGCTGGAGACGATCAAGCACCGGTTGATGTTCGGCCAGGGACAACGCCGAGGGCGGATCCAGTCACTGGTCGAGCGGGCGTACGCCGATTCGACCTTCGCTGCGGTCGACCCGGTCTCGTGGCTACGCCGAGGCATCTCGCGTGACTGCAACCAGATGATCCGCTCCGCGGTGGGCGACCCGCGTCAGGGGCGTCGGATCCGCGCCGCGCACGCCCTCGGGTACCCGGTCGCAGCGATCAGCGACCAGATCGGGGTCACCCCGGCGACGGTCGAGAAGGCGCTGAGTCCCGGGGGCGACGCGTCCAGCCGAGCGATCGGACTGCTGCGGTACGGCGAGGATGGCGAGCTGGCCAGGGACTACGCCGATCAGGTGGCTCAGGACGAGGCCACGCCCGAGGACATCGTCGAAGCACATGAGCGTGTCCGGGAGGCGCTGCGTCACATCCGGGAGGCGATCCGCTCCCTGGGCGGGTCCTGGGACGAGGGCCGCCCGGTCCTATCGCCGCGAAGCGTCGACATCGACGGCTATCGCGAAGCCGCCGACCGTCTCCGGCAGATTCTCGACCTGGGCGGCGCAGCGCCGTACCTCTACCTGCGCAGTCTGGGCATCTCCCGCGGTGGCAGCCGGTGACGGCGGGACGCCGCCGGGGCACGGACTGATAGTCACGGTCCCGGATCGCCGCCTAGTCCAGGTCCCAGCGCCTAGTCCCGATGGGCTGCCCCATCCGGGTGGTGTCAGTGACCTGCGTCACAGGGCGTGTCGGAGGTCTCAGCGTTCGCGCCACTGGTCTGGACGCGCCGCGGCGCTGCCCCCGGATCACCCGCTTGCGGCCGACCTGCGGTGGGCACGGCTCGGCGCGGGCGGAAGCGGTGATGTCAACCCCCCGACGGAGCCATTCGGCGGTCGAAAAAGATGACCCGAACGGCAGGCGTTGCTCTGCCTCGCGAAGCATCCAAAACCTGTGTACTTGCACCGTCAAGCACATCGCTTCATCAGCCGTCAGCTGTGGGCCGACCGCTTGACCTGAGGGGCCGCATCAGGCGCCTCAGCTGCTCGACGCCACGACAGCCGAAGCGGGGGCGAGGCTGACGGTGCACGTCAGCACCAGTGGCGCCGGCAGGAGGGAGTGAAGGGTCTCAGGTGAGCACGACCTGCGCATCGGGAGCAGCACGACCTGCACGCCTGAGGGACGACGGACCCGCAGAGTTCCGCCGCACCGGCGCACCACGCCGGGCGGTCCTTCGATGAGTAGGACGCAGTCATGACCGGCCTCCCCCAGCCGATGTCCGGGCAGCACTCGGGCGTCATGTCAACGTGTGCCGCCGCACCGCAAGCCCCGCTTCATCGAAACGTGCCGGCAACCACGCTGACGACGCTGCTGATGGACCTCGCCCGGGCCACCGAGGACGTGCGCGTGGACGCGCTCATCGGCGAGATCATGGAGCACACCGAGCCGCTCACCCGCACGATCGCGATCGGGCTCTGCCGACACTTCCATGCCGACCGGACCACCTTCGCCGACGACTTCGCGCAATGCGTGCGGTTGGAGGCGATCGCGTTCCTTCGCCAGCTCGCCGGCAATCCGCAGGCATTGGCCGAGGTCCGGTCCTATCAGGCCGTCCTCTCATGGCGCGGCCGGAACGCGGCGAGCGAGTGGTGGGCGAGGAACGGTCCGCAGTGCGTCGTCTCCGGGCAGGTCTCGCGGTCCCGACGCCTGGCCGAGCTCAACCGGACCCGCGCTCTGATGGTCGCCGAGGGGATCGCCGACCCCACCTCCCAGCAGGTGCTGACCCGCCACAACGCCCGGGTGAGCGCCCTTCGCAAGGACGCTGCCCGGCAGGGCCTGCTGGCCTCGGAGAGCGACTTCGCACCGGTGGCGTCGGTGCCGATCCACGACGCGACAGTGGCCATCGAGGCCGAGGTCAGCTCCCGCCGGCACGGCTGGGGTGGCGGCCACGCCGATGAGCCGCTGCTCGAGGCGGTCGACCGGCGACGGTTCGTCGACCTGTGCATCAGTGCATGCGCCATGCAGGACCAGCAGTACCGTGAGCGGACCGGCAGGGCACCGACGCTTCCGCTGGCCCAGGTCGCGCGACGCTGGTTCGCGGAGATGGCCTGCGACGACTCGTCGGTGGCCTCGTTCTACGACGGGCCGCCGGACGCCAGGATGCTGGCGGCCGAGTTCGGCGTCTCGACGAGCCTGATCTACCAGACCGTGAGGAGGGTTCGGCTCACCTCGGGAGCGATCGCCACGGAGGTCTTCCTCCATGCCGCCGGCGACGTCCCGGCACCACGCACCGCATGACGGAGCGTCGTCGAGAGTCGAGACGCTAGGCCGCGCCACCCAGCGGCCGCTCGAACACGGGCTCGGGACGACATCGGCGTTCCGCACACCCCACGCCTGTGACCGACACGTACGCGCCCATCGACCGCGCCCCCACCGCCGTGCTGGCGGAGGCTGGGCCGGCGGTCGCGCGCACATCGCATCGCACCTATCTCCTCGGGGTCGTCACGGCCACGGTCCTGTTGCTCGCGCTGATCCCCCTCGGTGCTGGTCTGCAGCGGGCGGCGATCCGCGTCCACGTCGCTGACGGTCATGCGGCAACCAGCAACGCCTACCTGTGCGTGGACCTGGTCGGCTGGTGCACGATCGCCCTGGCCTACGCCGTGTTCCGACGCCTCGTGCTCGGCACCGACGCCTCCCAGGTGGAGCCGAGGCCGTGGATCCAGGTCTCACTGCTGTGCCCGACAGTGACGTTGCACGTGTACGTCGCGAGTCGCTGGTCGAGTCTCGCGGTGGATCGGCCGATGCAACTCGCCTGCGCCACGGTCATCCCGCCTGCCGCACTCTGGCTCGCCCCGGCGCTGGTGCGAGCCGTCGGGGAACTGCGTCCGCCGCGCGAATCCAGCTGATCACGAACGCCTCGGCTGACCGCCGCGGCGAAGGGCGTCGTCGACGCAACGCAGGAAGCGAACTCTCCACCGGGACACCCGCACCCGACGTCAGGAGAGACGGATGCCCCGCCGCAGCAACCCCGACGACGGCCGCTTGCGAGCCGGCCGCCGACGTACCACCACCGTGGCGGTGACGCTCATGGCCGCGGTAGCCCTCGCTACCGCGCTCCAGGTGCCCGGGGCGGGCGGCGCACCTGCCGTCCGTCCTGCCGCCGCGCACCCGATGGCGAAGCACCTGCCGTTGTCGCGGTCCGACCGCCAACAGCTGACCTCGTTGATCGACGATCGACTGCATGCCAGTCCGATCCACCTGCTCGCACCAAGGGCGTCGGGCGCGGTCACCCGGCAGGACGCGAGCAGCCCCTCGGCCATGCCGCAGAGTGGCTACGTGTACGGCGGCGCGCCCTACGGGCCGGCTGACCTGTGGCACATGTTCGGCACGCCGGATGCGGCAGCCGCGCCGACGTACGGCGCCAACCTGTCGGGTGTGCCCGGTCCCACGGCGAGCAGCCCACTCGTCGCGGTCCTGGAGGCCGGGAACTACCCCGACACCTACGCGCACCTGCAGCGGTTCCGCGCCGACCAGACGCTCCCACCCTGCCCCGTCGGCTCGTGCATCACCACGGTCGATCAGAACGGCGGCACCGATCTGCCGGGCGACACGACCAACGGCTCCTGGGCCTTCGAGACCGACCTCGACGTGCAGGTCATCTCCGCCGTGTGCCCGCAATGCCGCATCCTCATCGTCGCCGCGAACGACTCGGGAACGCCCAACCTCGTGCAGGCCGCCCAGACGGCGGTGGCCATGGGGGCGGGCTGGGTGTCCATGTCCTTCGGCATCGGCAGCGACTCCGAGAGCGACGTGGTCGGCGGGAGGTCCGTCTTCGACAACCCGGGGGTGGTCTTCACCGCCGCGACGGGGGACTACGGCAACGCCGGCGCCTCCTGGCCGTCGTCGAGCCCGTACGTCGTGGCCACCGGCGGCCTGAGCGTCAAGACGACCGGAAGCAGCCTGACCGCCTCTGCCTGGTCCGGCGCCGGCTCGGGATGCGCCACGGACGCCACCCATCAGATGTCGGCCGCCCAGTCCGGCGACAGCGGCGCGGTTCAGGCCTGCGGGAACATGCGCGGGGCCTCCGACATCTCCTCGATCGCCGACCCGAGTACGGGTGTCCTGACCTACAGCACCGTCAACGGCAAGCAGGACTACTACTACGGGGGCGGCACATCGGCGGCCGCACCCGCGATCGCCGCCCTGTACGCCTTGGCCGGCAACTCCACCAGCGCCTCCTCGATCTACCTCAATCAGCGCTCGGGAAGCGGCGACGTCACCGACGTGACGTCGGGCTCGAACAGCAGCGGGTCGTGTGCCTCCTCCCGGGTGTGCACCGCTCAGGCCGGATGGGACGGACCCACCGGCCTGGGGTTCCCGAACAACCTCGCGCTCTTCGAGGTCGCCGGTGACAACGGCGACCAGACCACGACGCTCGGGGCCCTCTCCTACGTCACCTCGCCTCTGCGCCTGGCGGGCCACGCGACGGCGAGCGACGGCGGCATCGTCGTCTCGGCACACATCCCCGTCACGACCACCCAGGACCCGGGCGGGGACGGCAGCGGGGGTGGGGGCAGCGGGAGCAGCACCGGCGGCACCAGCGGCGGCGGACTCCTCGGCGGGCTCGGCTCGATTCTCGATCCCGGCACCACTCAGACGCACGCCGACGCGGCCTCGACGACGACGTCCACGACAACGCTGGAGAACGTCTGGTTCACCGCGACCGGCCTTCCCGCCGGGACGGCGCTGATCGCCCGCGCGCAGTACAACGCCGACGGCACGATCCGCGCGTGGAGCACGGTGCCCTCCGGCGCGCCGCCCAAGGTGAGCAAGGGAACGGCCGTGGTCACGATCTACGCCGCGGCCAAGGGTCACGTGGTCTCGCAGCAGCTTCAGCTCCCCTGGCGCGTGCTGGGCGGGCACTGGAGGCCGGCGACGAGACGGCTCCTGTCGGGGAACGCGCGGCGCGGCGCCCGGCTGAGGGCGGTGAGGCCGACGATGCGCACTCTCAGCAACCGCCGGGTGACCGGCATCCACTGGACCTACCAGTGGAGCATCGACGGTCGGCCCGTGAACGGCGCCACCGGCTCGCGTTTCACGGTGCCGACCTCGTATGCGTACGTCGGGAGGCACACCCATCGTGTGGTTGGCCGGGCGACCGTCCGCCGGGGCTCACGCGTGACGCTGCGGCTCACCGCCGAGGCGGACGGCTACCCGCCCGAGCGGCTGACCCAAAGCGTGCGGGTGAGCGGCTGAGGCGGGCTGGCGGCCGGCTGGAGGCTGGCTGGAGGCGGGCTGGAGGCGGGCTGAGCGCGGCGCGGATGCCCCGTCCGCCGCGCTCAGTCCCGCCGGTCGCGTCGGCGTCGTGAACCGGCCGCCAGGCGGTCGGCGCACGCCGCGCAGACAAGGAGCAGCGACCCGTTCGGCTCGGCCACGAGGTGGGTGCACGGTCGGTCGCAGCCGGAGATGTCGCAGCGCCGGCGCCCGGCCGCCGATGTGCGGGCCGCGCGCGCGGGATAGAGGAGGCTGCCCCTGGCGAACGTGTGACTCTCCTTGCGGGCCATCGGCCCCTCACCTCCGCGGCGGGGCGGCGCCGCGTCCGACAGCCGCTCACGGCCCGTGATGCGGCGGAGCAGGCCCCTCACGATCGAAGCGACGCCCGCGCCGGACGGCGCCATGCGAGCGCCGGGGGTGCCGGCTCGACTCATGACGTCCCGCTCACCGGAGCGCGACGCAGCGGACCGGTGTCCACGCCGTCACCGGCGTCCGTCGGACCCTGCGGCTGGGCGAACGTGTGCGGCGCGAGCAGCGGCAGCACCTCGACGGTCCAGGGCTCCTCGTCGGTGCCATCGAGCATGTCGAGCAGCTCACCCCTGATGGCGGCGGCGTGCGCCAACCCGGTCGACGCATCGGGGAACGGCCCGACGTGCCGGTGGCGACCCGGACCGTCCAGCGTCGGGTCCGTGATCCGGACGAGGTAAGCGCCGGCCCCGCCCGCGACGTCGGCCCAGTCGGCCATCTCTGCGGCCAGCGCGAGCCGCGCGCAGAGCGCCTCGGCGGTGGCGAACTCCAAGGCGGTACGCCGGGCCGCGTCGAGGGTCGCGCCACTCGGCAGTCGGGGTCGTCGCGGCGGCACGCCGTCCCGCTCAGCCAAAGCGGACCTCGCCTGGGGTGAGGCGGCCGCGCGCGGCCTCGAGGATCTCGGCAGGACGGGGACCTGGGCCCCTACCGCTGTCTCGCTCGAGGACTGTTGCGACGGCGGCCGAGACCTCGCTCCAGCCGCCGACCCACGCCCTGCTGCGGCGCCGGCCGCTCAGGGTGGTCGCACGCGTGTCCACCAAGAGCAGCGCCATCCGCAGGTCGATGTCCTGCCAGATGTCGATCGGCTGCTCCGGCCGGCTGTAGGCCAGGACACCGGCAACGGTCTGAGCCGCTGCGTCGCGGCCCGCGCGCCGCGCGAGTCGGCGCTCGGCTTCGCGGACCGCGGAGACCAGGGTGGCGATGCCCAGGCAGGTGCTGACGGTGCGACCGGTGGGGCCGGGACGAAGCCGGCTGCAGCGGCCCGCGCTGGTCCTCATGACGCCACCGAAGGCGGGGACGATCGTTGTGCTCACGACAGGGGGTGTACGGCGCCCCCGGGTCACCCCACTGCCGGGTCACCCCACTGCCGGTCACCCCACCCACCCCGAGGTGGCGGTCACGAACAGTCGCCGAGGCGACGCGGGGCCACGCGGGTCGAACCGAGGCCGCCGTACACCCCTGCGCGTGACCACCATGCGACTGAGCCCGGATCAGGCGGACACCATGGCCACCGATGTCGTGCGTAGATTCCGGGCCGGACAGATCGGTGAGCGGGCCGCGCGAGAGCGTCTCGCGACGCTGGTCTGTCGTGCCGAGATCCACCGCGCTGTCGCGTTCGACCACGGGACGCGGCACCTCTCCTTCGCGTTCAGGGAGGAGTTGGCGGCCGAGAACCTCATGCTCCTGTCCCGCCTCATGCTCGGTGGTGCACCCAACGGCTACGACCTGACCTATGACGGCTCGCTCTGCGGCTGGGCGCGCAACCTGCTCTACGCCAGCCGCTCGCGCAAGATCCGCGATCTGGCCGCGAAGGACTTCAATCAGCTCGGCGAGCTCCGCGCCGACCAGCAGTTGGAGATCGCGGTCCACCAGCAGGCCGACTTCTACGCCCACTGGAGATCGAACTGGTCCGCCGAGTCCGATGCGAGCGCAGCCGAGATGACCGAGGCAGCGGTGAGGGCGATCCGGATCCGCCGGCGCCAATCCGAACGCGTCGAGGAGGGTGCATCCATGCTCGCCGCGAAGTTCGGACTCACCCGGCCACAACGGCCCCTCCTCTTCGGCGACCGTGAGCAGGCGCTCGCCTTGATCGGCGAGCACCCGGCGGCGGCCCACCAGTCGGTCGCCGCGTGGGTCGATCGCCAGACCGGGCAGGGACCACGACACCCGACCGGCCACGCCGGAGCGGTGCTGCTCGACCTGTGGTCGAACCAGACGCTCGCCTCGGCGCAGCGGCTGCTCGACCTCAGCCACGCCTCGGTGGAGGTTCTCGTGCGAGCTGCCTGCCATCGCCGACCACGACCCTCGCAGAGGTCGATCACCCGGTTGCGCGGGCGCATCGGGCGCCTTGCCGTCACCGAGCAGGTCCGGTGGGGTCGCATCGCGGATCCGTTGGTCGAGGCCTGGGTGTCCAGCGAGTACGAGGCCACCTCCTCGTACGCACCCACGAAGGCGGCCGACCTGGCTGCCCAGGAGAGCCGGCACGGGAGCTTTGCCGGTCTCCTCGAGGAGATGCTCGATCGAGCGAGCCGCCATCCCCAGGCACCTCTGGGCTCCGCACCCACGGTGATCCTGGCCAACCTGCGTGCCGAGGCATCGCTCGCCCTGGGCGCGTGAGGAGAGGCTCGTGTCAGGGACGCAAGCGCTTCGGCAGCTTCGCCACGACCAGCTCGTAGGACTCGTCGATCGCCTCGAGGATCTCCTCATCCGGGATGGCGCGCCCGACCGTGAGGGTGTTCCAGCCGGAGCGGCCGATGTAGGCCATCACGCGGGCGTCGTCGGGATAGCGCTGCAGCCACTCATCTGCCACCTCACGGGTCGTGGCGGCCTTGACCCCGACCGTCGTGGCCCCGAGGAAGACGAAGATCCTGCCACGCTCACCCGGGCCGACCTTGACCACCGGGTGGTCGTGCTCCCAGGGGTTGTCGGCCCAGGCGCCCGCCTTGCCCAGGGAGTACGCCGTCAGCGCCGCGACATCGAGAGCCACGCCGGCCAGTGTCGCACCCACGCCCCGCGCCGCCGAAGCGTCAGCACCGCCGTCGCCGCCAACACCGCGCCGAGCAGACCGCCGGCGGTGTTGAGCAGGACGTCGTCGACGTCGGCCGCGCGCCCGATCTGGTACTGGCAGCACTCGATGGTCAGCGAGAGCAATGCGCTGCCGACCACCGCTCGACGTACGGAGTCACCCACTGCCGCGACCAGCAGTGCCCCGACCGGAACGAACATCACGACGTTCCCCACCACGTTGATGAGCCCCGTGCGGGCATTGACGTTGGTCAGCTCGAGGCGGATGTCGTGTCCCGGTCGCAGGTTCACCGCGTGTACGCCGGGCTGTCCCTGCGTCAGCGTCGCGGCCAGGATGACCACGACGGTGGCGAGCAGCAGGAACCAGCCGAGCAGGCGGCTCAGGTGCACGGCGGTCGAGGTCACCACTCCACGGTAAGCCGGGCTCAGGGCCGATCCCGGCAGCCGGCGGGCGGTGTCGCAGGCGCGTCAGGCGGCGTCGACCATGCTGTGGCCGGCCTCCACGGCTGCCCGATCGACGCGGGACCGGATGCGACGGCGCTGGCGCAGCATCATGATCACGCCGAGCCCCCACACGACGTACTGGAAGGACATCGCCCAGTGGAAGGCGCCCGGCGTGTAGTCGGTGCCGCTCGGCGTGCGCCAGTCGAGGATGAACCCGATCGCCACCACGGTGACAAGGGCGGCCACGAAGCCGGCGACGTTGATGATGCCGGTGGCGCTCGCCTGCCGGTGCGCAGGGTTGCTCGTGCGGGCCACGTCGAACCCGATCATCGACGCCGGCACACCGAGACCCACGGCGCACACCAGCACGCCGAGGAGCCACACCGGCGCGCGTCCCGGCCACAGCAGCACGGCGGTCCACGCGGCGACGCTCGCCGCCACCGCCCACAGAGCGAGAGTCGAGCGGTGCCACGGGTGCCGACCGACGAGGTACCCGAGCACGGGGCCGGCAGCGACGCCCACGAGCGTCAACACGGTGAGCAGCGCACCGGCGGTCGTGGAGGCGACGTGCTCGGCCTTCACGAAGAACGGGTAGCCCCACAGGAGCCCGAGCACGGTCGAGCTGAACGGCGTGGTGAAGTGCACCCAGAAGCCGAGCCGGGTGCCGGGCTGCGCCCACGACGAGCGCAGGCTGCTCAGCAGCACGCGAGGGGAGAGCGGCTCGCCACGCAGCGACCGGGCGCTCGGGTCGTCGCGCACCACCAGGAGGAGGAACAGCAGCGTCACGGGCACCGCGCCGGCCGCACAGAGGAACGCCGTGGTCCAGCCCCAGTGCGCCAACGCCCACGAGAGTGGGATCGCCGCCACGATCGCGCCCAGTTGGCCGACGTTGCCCGTCAGCTGGGTGAAGAGCGGCACCCGCCGCAGCGGGAACCAGCGCGCGACGATGCGCAGCACCGAGATGAAGGTCATCGCGTCGCCTGCACCCACGAACGTGCGCGCGAGCAGCGCCTCGGGGTACGTCGTGGCCAGGGCGAACCCCGCCTGCGCCACCATCATCAGGGCGGCGCCCGCAGTGAGGACCCGCCGCGAGCCGAACCGATCCACCAGCAGCCCGACCGGGATCTGCATCCCGGCGTACACGACGAGCTGGAGCATCGTGAAGAACGACAGCTGCGCGGCCGAGATGCCGAACCGCTCGTTGGCCATCAGGCCCGCCACTCCGAGGCTGGTGCGGTTGAAGACCGCCAGGAAGTAGACCGCCACCGCCACCGCCCACACAGCGAGCGCGCGGCGAGACATCACTCCCGGAATTTTACGCTCGGTCCGCCGATACACCGATTCGCTGGAGCAGGCGCCCTTCGAGCTCGTTCCTCGCTCGGCGTTGCCTTCCTCACTTCGTCGCTTCGATCATCTGCCGCAGCTCCTTCTTGAGCTCGCTGATCTCGTCGCGCAGGCGGGCCGCGAGCTCGAACTGCAGCTCGGCGGCGGCGGCCTTCATCTGGTCGGTGAGCTCCTGGATGAGCGAGGCGAGGTCGGAGGACGGGAGGCCGGCCAGGTCCTTGGCGTGCGCCCCGGCCGCCTTCTCGCCCAGGACCGGGACCGGCTGGCGGGCCTTGACCCCGCCGGCCCGACCCTTGGCCTCGGTGCCGGCCCAGGTCTCCAGCAGCGCCTGGGTGGACTCCTCCTCCCGGGCGAGCATCTCGGTGATGTCGGCGATCTTCTTGCGCAGCGGCTGCGGATCGATGCCGTGCTCGGTGTTGTAGGCGACCTGGATCGCGCGGCGCCGGTTCGTCTCCTCGATCGCCGACTCCATGGACGGGGTGATCTTGTCGGCGTACATGTGCACCTGGCCGGACACGTTGCGCGCCGCGCGTCCGATGGTCTGGATGAGCGACTTGTCCGAGCGCAGGAAGCCCTCCTTGTCCGCGTCGAGGATCGCCACCAGGGAGACCTCGGGCAGGTCGAGGCCCTCGCGCAGCAGGTTGATGCCGACGAGGACGTCGTACTCCCCCAGCCTCAGGTCGCGCAGCAGCTCCACCCGCTTGAGCGTGTCGACCTCGGAGTGGAGGTAGCGGGTGCGGATGCCGGCGTCGAGGAGGTAGTCGGTGAGGTCCTCGGACATCTTCTTGGTCAGGGTGGTGACCAGGACGCGCTCGTTCTTCTCCACACGTGTCTTGATCTCGTGGATCAGGTCGTCGATCTGGCCCTTCGTCGGCTTCACCACCACCTCGGGGTCGACCAGTCCGGTGGGGCGGATGATCTGCTGGACGGTGTCGCCGCCGACCTTGTCGAGCTCGTAGTTTCCCGGCGTCGCGGAGAGGTAGATGGTCTGCCCGATCCGCTCGAGGAACTCCTCCCAGCGCAGCGGCCGGTTGTCCATGGCGCTCGGCAGCCGGAAGCCGTGATCGACCAGGTTGCGCTTGCGCGACATGTCGCCCTCGTACATCCCGCCGATCTGCGGGACCGCCACGTGGGACTCGTCCACGACCAGGACGAAGTCCTCGGGGAAGTAGTCGAGCAGACAGTTGGGGGCGCTGCCGCGCTGGCGGCCGTCGATGTGCATCGAGTAGTTCTCGATGCCCGAGCAGCTGCCGACCTGACGCATCATCTCGATGTCGTAGGTGGTGCGCATCCGCAGCCGCTGCGCCTCGAGCAGCTTGCCCTCCCGCTCGAACTTCGCCAGCTGGTCCTCGAGCTCGAGCTCGATGCCCCTGATCGCCCGCTCCATCCGCTGCGGCCCGGCGACGTAGTGCGTCGCGGGGAAGATGTAGAGCTCCTCGTCCTCGGTGAGCACCTCGCCGGTGACGGCGTGCAGCGACATCAGCCGCTCGATCTCGTCGCCGAAGAACTCCACCCGGACGGCGTGCTCCTCATAGACCGGGAAGATCTCCAGGGTGTCGCCCCGGACCCGGAAGGTGCCGCGGGTGAAGCTCATGTCGTTGCGGGTGTACTGGATCTCGACCAGGCGACGCAGGATCGAGTCGCGGTCGTGCTCCTGGCCGACCCGCAGCCGGATCATCCGGTCGACGTACTCCTGGGGGGTGCCCAGGCCGTAGATGCACGAGACGGTGGAGACCACGATGACGTCGCGGCGGGTGAGCAGCGAGTTCGTGGCGCTGTGCCGGAGCCGCTCGACCTCCTCGTTGATCGAGGAGTCCTTCTCGATGTAGGTGTCGGTCTGCGGGACGTAGGCCTCGGGCTGGTAGTAGTCGTAGTAGCTGACGAAGTACTCGATGGCGTTCTTGGGGAACAGCTGCCGCAACTCGTTGGCGAACTGGGCGGCGAGCGTCTTGTTCGGCTGGAGCACCAACATCGGCCGCTGCACCTGCTCGGCCACCCACGCAACGGTCGCGGTCTTGCCGGTGCCGGTGGCACCGAGCAGCACCACGTCCTGGACCCCGTCCTTGAGCCTGCGGGTGATCTCCGCGATCGCCGTCGGCTGATCGCCGCTGGGCTCGTAGTCGGAGGTCACCTCGAAGGGCGCCACCCGGCGCTCGAGATCGGTCACGGGTCGCATACGACGAGCCTACGTCTGGCCACCGACAGCTTTGGGGCGCGGCCGTGCGTCGGCCCGCACCGCCCCGGGGGCGGTGCCCTAGATTGGCAGCGTGAGAGCACCCGTCGTCCCGCTCGGCCGCGTGGCGCGGCTGGTGCGCCGTACCCTGCTCGCCGTCTTCGGCGTCCCGATCGCTCTCGCCGTGGTGATGACGCTGGTCGATGCCTACCGCACCCGCGGCAAGCGCCCCAAGCCGTTCCCGGTGACGCCGCCGCGCGCGACCGCCGTCGGCGAGGGCACGATCACGACCTACACCTTCGGCCAGGACCTGTACGCCGACATGCTCAGTGCGATCGAGGGCGCCAAGAAGGTGGTGCTCTTCGAGAGCTACATCTGGAAGGGCGACGAGGTCGGGCAGCGGTTCAAGGCGGCGCTCGCCGACGCCGCAGCACGCGGGGTCGAGGTCTACTGCATCTTCGACAGCTTCGCCAACCTGGTGGTGCCGCCGCCGTTCAAGCGCTTCCCGGCCGGGATCAAGGTGCTGCGCTACCCGGTCTACCCGGCCGGCTGGCGGTTCTTCGACTTCCGTCGCTACGGCCGTGACCACCGCAAGATCCTGGTCGTGGACGACAGCGCGGCGTTCATCGGTGGCTACAACATCGGCAGTCCCTACGCCACCGAGTGGCGCGACACCCACCTGAGGATCACCGGCCCCGGCGTGGTCGACCTCAAGCGGGCGTTCGCCGACTTCTGGAACCTCAACCGCCGCAGGCGACTGGGGGTATCCCAGCCGCCGCTGCTCATCGAGGCGCCGAGCGCGTGGGAGGCGACGATCCGGTTCCACCGCAACGTGCCGCGGCTGATGATGTTCCCGATCCGGGCGATGTACCTCGAGGCGATCAACCGCGCCTCCACCAACATCTGGCTGACCACCGCCTACTTCCTCCCCGACCAGGACTTCGTGGACGCGCTCAAGGACGCAGCCGGCCGCGGCGTCGACGTACGGGTCCTGGTGCCGTTGAAGTCGAACCACGTCGTCACCGACTGGATCTCGCGCGGCTACTTCACCCAGCTGCTCGAGGCAGGCGTGCGGATCTTCCGGTTCCGCGACGCGATGATCCACGCCAAGACCGCGACGGTGGACGGCCACTGGACCACTGTCGGTACGGCGAACATCGACCGGCTGAGCCTCTCGGGGAACTACGAGATCAACGTCGAGGTCATCGACCATGCCCTCGCCGAGTCGATGGAGGAGATCTTCACCACCGACTGCTCCAACAGCCTGGAGCTGACCATGGCCGAGTGGCAGGCCCGCGACGTGCATCGCAAGTTCACCGAGTTCGTCCTCACACCGCTGCGCCCGCTGCTGTGAGCGGGGAGCAGCGGGCCGGGGCGCCGCGACGTCGCTGACCGGTCCTACTGCACCGGCCCGGGCGCGTGGGCCGCGCCGCGCTGCAGGTTCGGCGTGGACGCCGGGCAGCTGCCGTTCTTCTGCAGCGGGCGCCGCGTCGTGCTGCGCGGGTCGGTCGACGAGGTGCCGTAGGAGCAGCGGGTGTCGCGGTCGGCGATGAGGGCGAGGTGCAGCTTCCCGCCGTGCAGCACCGCGCCGAGGGCGCTGAGCCCGCCCGCGTAGTCGGCCAGCGTGGTGCGGATGTGCGGGTTGTAGCTGTTGAGGAACGTCAGGAACGGGGTGACCGCGTCGAAGAAGCCAGGCAGGATGGCGCCCCACTCCTTGACCAGCCCCTCGGTGGTCCTGAGCTCTCTGGGTGCCTTCGCCAGCTGCTTGACCAGCGTGGGGTTGTAGTCCTTGAGGAAGGCCGCGAACTGCTTGGCCGACGTGGCGAACGTCTGCAGGTCCCCGGCCTGCGAGACCGGTACGTCGAGGGCCTTGCCGCCGTTGTCGATCAGGTCGGAGGTCTGCGGCCAGACCTGCTGGAGCGTGGCGATGATCTGCTGTCCCTGGTCGAGGATGTGGCCGATGTCGAGGCCGGTGCCGTTGAGCCCGGTGGCCAGCTCCCCGAGCAGGGAGTGCAGCTTCTTCGGGTCGATCTGCTGGAGCAGCCCGTTAACGGCCACGACGGTCGAGGCGAGGGACTGGGGCAGCTCGGTGGCGGTCGCCTTGATGACGCTGCCGTTCTTCAGGTACGGGCCGTGATCGGTGGTCGGCTCGAAGTCGACGTACTGCTCTCCGACCGGCGAGAGGCTGCGCACCCGCGCCGTCGAGCTGGCCGGGACCTTGATCCCCTGGGTGAGGGACACGTCGGCCTCGACGCCGGTGTCGGTGAGCTTGATCGCCTGCACCTTGCCGACCTTGACGCCGCGGTACGTCGCCTCCGAGCCGGCGAAGAGGCCGCCGGTGCTGGTCAGCATCACCTTCACCGTCGGCGGGGTCGAGGTGAGGGGACGCTCGAGGACCGAGGAGAAGAGATAGGCCAGGGCGAGCAGGAACACCGCGACCACCCCGACCGCGCTGAGATAGAGCTTGTTCGTGAGCAGGCTCCTCATCCCACACACACCACCAGGAGGCAGGTGCCGGTCGAGGGCAGCGCCAGGGCCGGGATGCTGGGCAGCGGGACGGTCGGGGTCGAACCGCCGGACGAGGTGCCTCCCCCGCTCGCGCCGCTCGCGCCGCCGGTGGTGCCGGTCGCGCCGCCGAACAGACTGCTGAGGTCGGTGGTGAGGTGCACGTTCACGTTGAGGTAGTCCCCCGGGATGACGTTGTCCACGGCGTCGCCGAGCGCGACGAGCTTGTCGAGCGAGTCGACCCAGGCGCTCTTGTTGGCCGCCATCTGCGCCAGCACCCCCTCGGCCTCCTCGATCGTGGCCAGCAGCTGGGTCTTGGTCGCGCCCACCGTCTGGTTCGCCTGGGCGGCGAAGGCCTGCAGCGACGTCAGCAGCGCAGTGAAGTCCGGCGTCTCCTGGCGCAGGACGTCGGCCGCCGGCTTGATGTCGGCCAGCGCCTTGTTGATGGTCGCCCGGCGCTGGTCGAGGGTCTGGCTCACCGACGAGAGCGCGTTGAGCGCGGTGTCGATGTCGCCGGTGGTCTGGTTGGCCTGGATCAGGAACCCGTTGAGCCGCTGCAGCAGGTCGCGGATGGTGCCCTCGTTGCCACCCAGGGCGGCGTTGAGCTCGGAGGTCACCGTCTGCAGCTGACCGAGGCCGCCGCCGTTGATCAGCAGGGACGCCTCAGCGAGGGCGTCCTCGACGGTCGGCGCGGTGCTGGTCTGGGCCGCGGACAGCTCTGTGCCGCTGGCGAGCGGCGCGCCGGTCGCAGGGTTGGTGATGTCGACGAAGAGCTCACCGAGGGGCGTGGTGTAGCGCAGCCGGGCGGTCGCACCCTGCCGCAGCCGGGCGTCGGTGCGGACCTTCGCGACGGCCAGGGCGTGGAAGTCGTGGGCGGTGATGGACTCGACCTTGCCCTCGTTGACGCCGTTGACCTTCACCGTCGCACCGACCGCCAGGTTGAGTGCGTCGTCGAAGTCCATCGTGAGCGTCATCGTGTTGCCGGACACGCCGGTGCCGGGCAGCGGCAGGTCCTCCATCGAGGGCCCGCACGCGGTGAGCGCCGCAGTGATGCCGAGGAGCGCCGCTCCCGCCGCCACAGCTCTGGACAGCCGCATCACGACGTACCTCCCGTCAGCAGGCCGAGCAGGCCCTGCACGTTGCTCAGTACGTCGGTCCCGTCGACCAGGTCGCACAGGTTGCTGATCACGGCCGTCTTGCAGACCTGTTGAAGGAGACCGGCCACCGGCGTGAGCACGAGGGGGTCCATCCGCGCCGGCAGGGTGCCGCTGCGGTTGGCACGCTGCAGGTTCTGCAGGGCGAGCGGGAGGTCGCGCAGGATCTCGGCGATCGCCGCCTGCTTGCCGCTGAGCGTCGAGACCAGCGTCGAGGACTGCCGCAGCGAGGCGAGGATCGAGTCCTTGTTGTCGGCCGAGAAGGCCGCCAGCTGGGTGACCGCCTTGTCGAGCGAGGCCAGCGTCGTCTGGAAGTCCTGGCGCTGGCCGGCGAGCATCTGGGTGGCGCTCGCGACCTGCTTCACGAACGCCCGCTCGGTCTGCTCGTTGGCGGCGATCTGCTGCGCGAGGGTGTCCACCGACGTCAGGGTCGCGGCGAACTGCTGACGCTGGCCGGCGACGTCATTGGTCGCGGTCGAGAGCGAGGTGATCATGTCGTGCAGCGGCATGCCCTGGCCGGCGAGGGCCGCACTGCCTGCGTCCACGATCCGCTTCACCGCGCCGGCCGACTCCTTGCTGCCCGAGATCTCGGTCGCGAACGAGCTGAGGCTGGCCAGGACCTCGTCGAACTCCACCGGCGTCCGGGTCCGCGCGAGCGGGATGACCGCCCCGCTCTTCATGGTGGGGCCGCTCTTGTAGACCGGCGTGAGCTCGACGTACCGGTCCGTGGCCACGGAGCGGGCGACGACGACCGCACCGGCGTGGGCAGGGATCGGATGGTCGCTGTCGATCTCCAGCGTGATCTTGACCTTGTCGCCGTCGGGCTCGATCTTGGTGACCTTGCCGACCGGGACGCCGAGGATGCCGACGTCGTTGCCGACGAACAGGCCCGCGGAGTCGGGGAAGTAGGCGGTGATCGTCCGGCTGCCACCGAAGGCGCAGCCGCTCAGACCGGCCGCCGCCAGCACGAGGATGAGAGCGGCGAGGACCAGGCGCTGCATCGAGCGGTGTGTCGAGCGCTGCATCGGGCGGCTCACTTGCAGTCTCCGATCGCGCAGAGCTGGTCATCGGCAGGCAGCACCGGGGCATGGATGTTGAGGTCCAGCCACGGTCCGTTCCCGAACGCGTTCGCGACGTACCGTGCCGCGGGGGCGAGCTCGTCCAGCGCGGAGGTCAGCACCTTGCTCTGCTTGTTCAGCGACGCCAGGGCCGAGTCGAGGCTCTTCAGCGCCGGCTTGAGGTCGCCCTTGGTCCTGCCGATCACCGCGTTGAGCGCCTTGGCGAGCCGGGTGGTCTCCACCAGCATCGTGTGGATCGCCTGCTGACGGCTGGTGATCTCCTGGCTGACCAGCGTCGCCTCCTTCATCAGCTCCACCATGTCGGGGCTGCTCTTCGTCAGCTGGTCACTCACGCTGCGGGCCGCCTGGAGCAGCTCGCCGATCTGGGTGTTGCGCTGGGCGATCACGTCCGACAATGCGGCGACGCCGGTGATGGCCGGCGCGATCGCGTCCTTGGAGCTGCCGATCACATCGGCAGCCGAGGACAATGCCTTGGCGAGCACGACCGGGTCGAGCTGCTCGAGCTTGCTGGTGCCCTCGTTGAGGACGTCCTGGAGGTTGTAGGGCACGGCGGTGCGGGCCAGCGGGATGGTGTCGCCGGCCAACGAGCCGGTGCCCGAGGGGTCGATCTCGAGGTAGTGGGTGCCCAACAGCGTCGCGACCTTCACCTCGGCACGGGTGGTCGAGCCGAGGTGGATGCCCTTGTCGAGCACGAAGGCCACCTCGACGCGGTCCTTGTCGAGGGCGACCGTGCGGACCTTGCCCGAGATGACGCCGTGGACCTCGACCGCCTCACCCGGCCGGAGCCCGGCGGACTGGGCGAGGATCGCGGTGTAGGGCAGCTTCCCGAACGTCGCCTGGGAGAGCACGACGACACCGAGCGCCATCAGCGCCAGTACGCCGATGGCAGCGATCCCGACCTTGAACGGGTCGCGCGCAGCGAGCGCCTTCACTGGCACACCTTCGAGTAGCGGCCGGAGGAACCGGCGGGGTTGATGACGGTGCCACCGACGGCGATCGAGAAGGAGCAGGCGAAGACGTTGAGTGCGTTCTGGTACGACGTCGCCCGACCCAGGCCGCCGAAGATCGTCTGGAACGCGTTGATCGCGGCCAGCACCTTCGCGCTGTTCGTGTCGAGGGTCCCGGCCACCGTGCGCAGCTGCTTCACCGAGGAGATCAGGGGTTGCTGCGCCTGGGTGAGCAGGTCGGAGGTGGCGCCGACGAGCTGGCCGATGCCGTCGATCGCGTTGCCGATCTGCTGGCGGTCGGCCGCGAGGCCCTGCATGAGCTGCTCGAGCGAGACGATGGTGGCCGACAGCTGGGTGCCGTGGCCCGACAGATTGTTCAGCACCGGTGTCAGGTTCGTCAGCACCGCGTCGATGACCTGATCCCGGTTCGCGACGAAGGTGGTCAGCGTCGCGGTCTGCTGCAGCAGCGACTCCACGGTGCCGCCCTCGCCCTGGAGCACCTGGACCAGTGAGGTGGCGAGCTTGTTGACGTCGGCGGGCTGGAGGACCTCGAAGAGCGGCCGGAACCCGTTGAGCAGCTGGGTCAGGTCGAAGCCCGGGTCCGTGCGGCTGGTGGGGATCGTCGCACCGGGCTTGAGCGCCGCCTTGTGGTCGGCCGGCTGCACCAGGGAGAGATAGCGCTGCCCGACGAGGTTCTGGTAGCGCATCACCAGCGTGGTGTTCTGCAGGATCGGCTGGTCGGCCTCCATGGTGAAGTCGACCCGGGCGAGCTGGCCGCTCTTCGTCACCGAGATGGTGTTGACCCGTCCGACCCGCACTCCGGCGACCTTCACGTCGTCACCCGTGCGCAGGCCGCTCACATCGGTGAACATGGCGTGATACTCGACGGTCCTGCCGCTCACCGGGTTGTGCATGGTGTTGACGAGGATGACCAGCAGCATGACCGCGACCACGACGAAGACGCCGAACTTGATCGCTGTCATCCGTACGCCCTTCACCGGCCTCCTCCGTAGTTCGGACGGTCGCCGGCGCCGTAGTACGGCGGTGCCGTGAGCTGCACGGACGCGTCGATCTTGATGTAGCCGCGCTCCTCGGCGGCCTTGACGATGCCGGCGATGGAGCGGTTGATCGCGGTGGCCTGGGTGATGCCGGCGTCCCTGTTGTCATAGATGGCGTCGATGACGCCGTACGCGGCGTCGATGAACCGGGTGAGCCTCACCGAGTTCTTCGCCAGCATCGTCGTGGACGTGTCGGCCAGGCTCCTGCCGTCGGTCAGCAGTGCCTTGAGGTCGGCCTTGTGGGTGGCCAGCGTGTTCAGTGCGACGAGGGCGTCGTCGGTGGCGTCCAGGAGGTTCGGGGCGATGCTCTTCACCACCTGGAGGAACTGGGCGAGCTTGTCCAGGTCCGCCCGCAGCATCGTGATCTTCGGGTTGAACTGCTTGAGGTAGGCGTCCAGCGCGACAGCCGTCCTCCCCAGTTCGGCACCGCGGCCGTCGAGGGCGACAGCGGCGGCCCCGATGGCGGTGGAGAGCTCTGCGGGGTTGAGCGCCTTGACCAGGCCGTCGATGTCGTCGAGCGCGTCCTGCAGCTCCAGCGTCGCCTGGGTCTTGTCGGCCCCGATGATCGCGCCCGCCCTCAGGCTGGCCCCGTGGCTGGGTGCGATGGCACCGGTCGGTCGCAGGTCGACGTACGTCGTCCCGAAGACCGTGGCGGGCAGCACTCGGGCGACGACGCCGGCGGGGATGCTGCCCAGCTGGCTCTTGTCCATGTCGAGGTCGACCTTGACGAAACCGTCGCCGGGCTCGATGTCCTCGACCTTGCCGACGATGACGCCGCGCAGCTTGACGTCGGAGCCCTTGGTGAGGGCACCGCCGGCGTTCCGCAGCTGGGCCGTCACGCGGGGCGGGCCGTCCCACACGCCGCTCGTGTGCAGCCGCATCGCCTCCACGATGATGAGGACGACGAGCACCGTGATGAGGCCGCGCAGCGCGAGTTGGTTGCGCGTGGGCGTGACCCGTGGACGGTTGGTGGTGAGTGTCTGGAACATGCCATCACCCCGTGATCCGGAAGCCGGGGCTGTTGCCCCAGAAGACGAGCGTGAGGAACATGTCGAGCAGGACGACGACCACGATGCTCGCGCGGATGGAGGCACCGGTCGCCTCGCCGACCGCCTGCGGACCCCCGCCGGCCCTCATGCCGTACCAGCAGTGGATCAGGGTGATGACCAGCGCGAAGCACAGGATCTTGATGACGGAGAAGAAGATGTCGCGGCCGTAGACGAAGGTCGAGAAGTAGTGGTCGTACTGTCCGGGCGACTGGTGGAAGATGTAGACGACCGACAGCCGCGAGGCGATGTAGGAGCCCAGCAGGCCGACGAGGTAGAGCGGCAGGATCGCGAGCATGCAGGCGACGACGCGGGTCGCGACCAGGTAGCGCACGGCGCTCACGCCCATCACCTCGAGCGCGTCGACCTCCTCGTGGATCTTCATCGAGCCGATCTGGGCCGTGAAGCGGCAACCCACCTGAGCCGCCAGCGCGAGCGCGGCGATCAGCGGTGCCAGCTCGCGGGTGTTCGCGCTCGCGGAGATGAAGCCGGTCAGGGGCGCGAGGCCGACCAGCTCGAGGCCGTTGAAGCCCTCGATGCCCAGGGACGTGCCGGCCGCGAGCGACAGCAGCACCATGACGCCAACGGTGCCGCCGCCGACGAGGAGCGCGCCCGAGCCCCAGGCGACGTCCTTGAGCTGGCGCAGCACCTCCTTGGGGTAGAGCCTGACCGTCAGCGGGACGTCCCGCAGCACCTTGACCGCGAAGGAGGAGAAGTCACCGAGGGAGGCGAGGGCGTCCAGCACCGGGTGCGCGGCCCAGCTCGCGCGCGCCATCAGGCGGCTCCGGTCGGCACGAGCATCGAATAGACCTGGGTGATCACCACGTTGACCACGGCCAGCAGGATGACGCTGAGCACCACGGCCTGGTTCACCGCGTCCGCGACCCCCTTCGGGCCGCCCGAGGCGCTCAGGCCCTTGTGCGAGGCCACGATCGTGGCGATGAAGCCGAAGATCAGCGCCTTGAGCTCGGCGACGAGGAGGTCGGTCGGGTCACTGAAGCTGACGAACGAGTTGAGGTAGGTGCCGGCCGAGACCGACCCGTTGCCGACGTTGAGGATGAAGGCCGTGGCCATCGCCGTCATCGCCACGATGACGGTCAGGAGCAGGGCCACCACCAGGGCGGCGACCACCCGCGGCGAGACGAGGCGCTGGACCGGGTTGATCCCCATCACCTTCATCGCGTCGATCTCCTCGCGGACCTGCCGGGCCCCCAGGTCGGAGCAGATCGCCGAGCCGACAGCACCGGCGATCATGAGGCTGGTCACCAGCGGTGCGCCCTGGCGCAGGATGCCGATGCCGTTGACGGCGCCGCTGAACGAGCCGGCACCGATCTGCGAGGAGATGGCGCCGATCTGCACCGAGGTGATGACGCCGAACGGGATCGCCACCAGGATCGTGGGCAGCAGCGACACCCTGGTCATGAACCAGGCCTGCAGCGTGAACTCGCTCCAGCTGAAGCGGCCGCGGACGATGTCGGCGGCCGCGGTGCCGGTGGCCTCGGCACCCAGGATCACCAGCTTGCCGCTGGTCACCACGCCGGCACGCATGCGGTCGACCAGGGTCACCGAGCGCCCTCCCGGGTGCGCACGATCACCGTCATGGAAGGTCCCCTTGCCTCGATCCGAGCCCTGCAACGGCGCACAGACTAGGCGATGTTACGCGCCAGTAGGTTACCGGGTCCCATCTCGCGGTCGGTGTCCATGGACGGAGCCTGGATCGGGAAGCGACCCCCAGGTGCTAGCCGATCGGTCGACGCGCGCCGCTGCTGAGCCCCCGGCCCAGGTGGGTCCGTGGCGCCATCCGCGGCCCGCGCCGCGGCCGGCCGCCGCGAGCGCGGTAGAGCAGGGCGACAACCCGGCCACGGTGCGGCCGGTACGGCGAGAGGAACCCGCGCAGCCGCTCGTCGTCCCACTCCTGCCCGCTCAGCGCCCAGCCCATGTCCTTGGCGACGTGGTAGTCGCCGAAGCTGACCGCGTCGGCGTCACCGTGGGCCCGCTGGCGCACCTCCGCCGCGGTCCACTCCCCGATCCCCGGCAGGCTGGTCAGCCGCCGCTCGACCTCCCCGGCCGGCAGGCCGACGGTGCGCTCCAGGCTCGATGCGGACCGGGCCGCCGTGACGGCTGCGCGCGACCGGGCAGGGTCGACGTGGAGCTGCAGCCAGGCCCAGCTCGGGACCTGCCGCACCGCATCGGGGTGCGGCTGGAGGCGCAGGCGCAGCCGCTCGACGGGTCCGGGTGCCGGCTCGCCGTACCGGGTGACGAGTGCGCGAAAGCCGGCGAACGCCTCCTGGCCGGTGACCTTCTGCTCCAGGATCGCCGGCAGGAGTGCCTCCATCACCAGGCCGGTGCGGCCCAGTCGGGGGACGCCGTACTGCCGGATCGCGGCGCGCAGCAGGGCATCGTCGGGGGCGAAGCCGGTGAGGTCGTCCTCGGCGCCGAGGAGCGCGGGCAGGCCGTCGAGCACCCAGGTGGCCCCCTCCCCCCACGCCTCGGCCTCGACCGCGCCGCCGACGAGCCGCACGGCCAGGGTCGCCGGGCCCTGCGGGGTGCGGATGCCGCGCCAGTGGGTGCCGTCCTCGATCCGGTACGTCGGGTCGCCGGGACCCCGGCGATGGACCGCCAGCATGCCCAGGCTGACGGGGTACGGCGGGACCCAGGTGCGGGTCAGGCTCATGGGGCAACCCTACGGAACTGTCGGCGGTCTGGGCTTTGATAGGGCCATGCAGCTCGCCGATCTCGTGGCCACCTCCGCGACGGTCGCGGCGACCCGGTCCCGCAAGGCGAAGGTCGCCGCGATCGCTGAGCGCCTCGCCATGGCGTCCGCCGAGGAGCTCCCCGTGGTGGTCTCCTACCTCGGTGGCGCGCTGCTCCAGCGGCGCACCGGCCTGGGCTGGCGCTCCCTGACGGCGCTGCCGCCGGCCGCGGCCGAGCCGTCACTGGAGGTGGTCGAGGTGCATGCCGCCTTCGACGCGATCGCGACGCTCGCCGGCGCCGGCTCGGCAGCGGCCAGGACGGCGGCCGCTGCCGCCCTGTTCGGGCGAGCCACAGCGGCCGAGCAGGCGTGGTTGCGCGGGCTGGTCACCGGCGAGGTGCGGCAGGGCGCCCTGGACTCCTTGGTCCAGGAGGCGCTCGCGCTGGCGGCCGACGTGCCGCTGGCTGCGGTCCGCCGGGCCGCGATGCTCGCCGGGTCGACGGTGGCGGTGGCGCCCGCGGCGTTCGCGGGTCCAGACGCCCTCGCCGCCATCGGCCTGGTCGTCGGACGCCCGGTGCTGCCGATGCTCGCCGCGAGTGCTCCGTCGGTGGCCGACGCCCTCACCCGGATCGGCGGCCCGGCCGCCATCGACACCAAGCTCGACGGCATCAGGATCCAGGTGCACCGGGACGGCGACGAGGTGAGGATCGCAACACGGACGCTCGACGACATCACGGCCCGCCTGCCGGAGGTCGTCGCCATCGCCCGGTCGCTGCCCTCGAGCCGGTTCGTGCTCGACGGCGAGGCGATGACCGTGGACGCGTCCGGGCGACCGCGACCCTTCCAGGAGACCGCCTCGCGGACCGCGACGCGGGGCGGCTCGGCCGTCGGGGTCGCGCCGTACTTCTTCGACGTGCTGCATCTCGACGGCGCCGACCTCCTCGACGTGCCTCTGGGTGAACGCCTCGAAGCGCTCGATCGACTCGTGCCCGAGGCTCACCGGGCCCCGCGGCTGGTGACCGGCCCGGAGGGCGTGGCCGACGCCGAGACGTTCGCCGCGCAGGTGCTCCGCGACGGGCACGAGGGCGTGGTGGTGAAGGCGCTCGACGCCACGTGGGAGGCGGGGCGCCGCGGCGCCGGCTGGATCAAGGTGAAGCCGGTGCACACGCTCGACCTGGTGGTCACCGCCGTCGAGTGGGGCTCGGGCCGCCGCCAGGGCTGGCTGTCCAACATCCACCTCGCCGCCCGCGACCCCGACTCCGAGACGGGCACGGACGGTTGGGTGATGCTCGGCAAGACGTTCAAGGGCATGACCGACCAGATGCTCGCCTGGCAGACCGAGAGGTTCCTCGCGCTGGAGACGCACCGCGAGGGTCACGTCGTGCACGTCCGCCCCGAGCAGGTGGTCGAGATCGCGTTCGACGGACTGCAGCGCTCCACCCGCTACCCCGGCGGTCTCGCGCTGCGGTTCGCCCGCGTCGTGCGCTACCGCGACGACAAGACGGCCGCCGAGGCGGACACGATCGAGGCGGTGCGGGCGCTGGCCGAGCCGGGAGGAGCCTGACGCCGAGTCGCCCCTCCGTGGCCGTCGAGTTGTCACTCCGGCGAGGTCGAGTTGCCACTCCGTCCCGAGAACGGCGCCGGCCCAGGAGATGCAACTGCGAGTTGCACACGTCGTACAGTGCTGTCATGACCCAGCGGGCAGACGGCGACGCGCGTGCGGAGCACGGCGCCGCGCATGGCGCCGTGGCGGACGCGCAGCGCGGTGACGGCAGGCGGTCCGCGGCTGCGGCGCGACGTCGCGCCCGCGAGGGCGAGATCATCGCCGCGACCCGCGAACTGTTCGACAGCCGGGGAGTGCGGGACGCGCAGATCGAGGACATCGCCCGGGCGGTCGGGATCAACCGGGCGATCGTCTACCGGCACTTCACCGGCAAGGAGGAGATCTTCGCCCTCACGCTGGTGGACTATCTGGAGGAGCTGCGCGATGCGCTCGTCGCCTCCGATCCCGGCGAGGGCCCGGCCTCCGAGCGGCTGGCAGCGACTGTCGGCGCGTTCGTGGAGTACGGCGTCGCCCACCCCGCGTTCGTCGATTGCGCCCAGGCACTGATGCGGCGTACCGGTCCGGAGCTGGTGGACGAGATCTCCGAGAGCGCGCTGTTCCGGCTCGGGCGCGCGATCACCTCGGCGCTGGCGGTGCCGCGGCGGATCTTCACCGCCGGCAGCGAGGCCGGCGAGTTCCGGGTCGCCGACCCCGTCCTGCTGGCCAACATGTTCTACAGCACCGGCCTCGGCGCACTCCAGCTCGCCCGGGTCGGCATCCTGGTCACCGAGGCCGCACCGGGCATCCCCACGATGGCGAGCATCTCGCGGGAACAGGTGCAGGACTACCTCGTCACTGCCGCCGTCGCGCTCGCGAAGGGCTGAGCCGCGCGATCAGTGCTTGTGACCGTGCGGGCCGCCGTGCCGGTGATGACCCGGGTGTCCGTGTCCGGCCTTGGGCTTGGCGACTGGTGCCCGGTGGTGCCGCGCCGCGGCCCGGTGGGACGGCGTGCGGACGGCCGTGGCGACCGGTGTGGCCACCGCCGACGGCGTCGCGGCCGTTCGATCGTCACCCGCGTGCGCGTCAGCCGCCGAGGCCACCCCGGCTGCTGCCGGCCCGACCGGTGCCTCGGTGCGTTCGAGCAAGAACAGCATCCCCGCGAGCAGCAGCAGGACCGCGCAGCCTGCGGCGATCAGGTGCGGCCGGCCGCCCAGCCGGTCACGCAGGCGGCCCGCACCGGCGAGCCCGGAGCTCGACGAGCTCCCGGCGGGCTCCTCCACCAGCAGCGGCGGCGCGACCATCCGCCTCGTGCTCGGGTGACGCAGCAGCGTCCGTGCGCGACGGGCGACCTCCTCGGCGTCCTGCGGCCGGTCGTGCGGATCGAGGGCGACCATGCTCATGATGAGCGTCCGGGCCTCCTCGGGAACCGAGGGCGGCAGCGGCGGCACGGGGATGTTCGCGTGGGCCATCAGCGTCGAGACCTGGGTGTCGCGGCTCAGCGGGCGCAGGCCGGTGAGGCATTCATAGGCGACCATGCCCAGCGCATAGAGGTCCGAACGTGGCGTGGCAGAGGTGCCTGACGCCTGCTCAGGGCTGATGTAGTCGACCGTGCCGACGATGGTTCCGGTGACCGTGAGCGGATCATGGCTGTCGTGACGGGCGATCCCGAAGTCCAGCAGGATCGCCCGGCCCTTCGGGTTCAGCACGATGTTGCCGGGCTTGAGGTCGCGATGCACGATGCCGGCGGCGTGCACGGCGGCGAGGGCGTCGGCCACGTCCGCCACCAGGTGCAGCACCCGGGCGGTGGTGAGCCGATCCCCGGTGCGAAGCACCTCGCGCAGCGTGCGGCCCTCGACGTACTCCATGACGAGGTACGGCGAGGCGACGTCGCCGTCGTGCTGCTCGCCGTAGTCCAGGAGCCTTGCCACACCGGGGTGTGCCAGCGATCCGGCGATGCGAGCCTCGGCCTTGAGGCGCAGGCGGGCGATGTGGTCCTCCCCCGGCCGCAGCATCTTGACCGCCACCTCGCGTCCGAGGACCCGGTCATACGCCAGGTGGACGGTGCCGGACCCGCCGACGCCGAGGAGGCGGCGCAACTCGTAGCGGTCGCCGAGCACGGCACTCGTGGTCGGGTGGACGGTCTCGGGCATCACGCAGCCGCAGGTACCCGCCCCCCGGACGGCGGATGCCCTGGCCTCCGCGTGTCCGGCGGGGGTCAGGGCATCCGAGCGCGGCTGTCAGCCGCCGTCCAGGATCAGCGCTCCAGGATCAGCGCTCCAGGATCAGCGCTCCAGGATCGCGACGACGCCCTGGCCGCCGGCCGCACAGATCGAGATCAGCACGCGGCCCGATCCCTTGGTCGGCGTTGGCCACGATGCGACCGCCGGTCGCGGCGAACGGGTGACCGGCCGCCAGCGAGGAGCCCTTGACGTTGAGCTTCGCGCGGTCGATCGAGCCCAGCGGCGCGTCGAGGCCCAGGCGCTCCTTGCAGAAGATCGGGTCCTCCCACGCCTTGAGCGTGGAGAGGACCTGCGAGGCGAATGCCTCGTGGATCTCGTAGTAGTCGAAGTCCTGCAGGCTCAGGCCGTTGCGCGCGAGCATGCGCGGGACGGCGTACGCCGGGGCCATCAGCAGACCCTCGGCACCGGTGACGAAGTCGACGGCGGCGACCTCGGAGTCGACGAAGTAGGCCAACGGCTCCAGGCCGTGCGCCTGCGCCCACTCCTCCGAGCCGAGCAGCACGGTGGAGGCACCGTCGGTGAGCGGGGTGGAGTTGGCCGCCGTCATGGTCGCGGCCTCGCCCCTGCCGAAGACCGGCTTGAGCTTGGCGAGCTTCTCCACCGAGGAGTCGGGGCGCAGGTTGTTGTCGCGCTCGAGTCCCCGGAAGGGCGTGATGAGATCGTCCTGCCAGCCCTCGTCGTAGGACTTCGCGAGGTTGTGGTGCGAGGTCACCGCCAGTTCGTCCTGCGCCTCGCGGGTGATCTGCCACTCCAGCGCCGTCAGGGCCTGGCTGTCGCCCATCGACAGGCCCGTGCGGGGCTCGCCGTTGGACGGGGCCGCGATGCCGATGTCCCCGGGCCGGAGGGACGCCAGGATCGCGAGCCGCTCCTTGGTGGTCTTGGCGTTGTTGATCCTGAGCAGCTTCTTGCGCAGCTTCTCCGAGATCGCGATCGGGGCGTCGGAGGTGGTGTCCACACCCCCGGCGATGCCGGAGTCGAGCTGGCCCAGGGCGATCTTGTTGGCGATGTAGTTGATCGCCTGGAGGCCGGTGCCGCAGGCCTGCTGCAGATCGATGCCGGCGGTCTCGGGGGCGAGCTTGGAGCCCAGGACCGACTCGCGGACCAGGTTGAAGTCGCGGCTGTGCTTGAGCACTGCGCCACCGGCCACCTCACCGATGCGCTCGCCCGCCAGGCTGAAGCGGTCCACGAGACCGTCGAGGGCCGCGGTGAACATCTCCTGGTTGGAGGCGGTGGCATAGGCGCCGTTGGACCGGGCGAACGGGATGCGGTTGCCGCCGAGGACGGCGACGCGGCGGGTGGTCCTCGAGTTGATGTCGGTCATGGCGTCCATCCTTGCCTCGCGCGCACGCGGAGTGAAGGGTATGAGAGGGACGCCACGAAATGTGGACACTGAGTTACACCTCTAGTTACATCGAGACCGCACAGTCCAGAACGTGAGCGAGGAAGCCGCAGATGAGCGACAAGTACCAGGCCTTCACCCAGTCCACGATCGGCAAGCTGCTGGTCAAGAACCTCGGCCTGCCCCAACCGACAGCGCTCGAGCGCTACTCCGCCGGCGACCCGCTGGTGAAGGGCACGGTGCTCGTCGGCGGTCGCGGCCGTCTTGCCGAGAGCCTGCCGGGCCTGCTCGACGTGCTCGGCGTCGCCAGCACCGGCACGGCGCCCGAGGGCGAGCGGCTCAAGGGCCTGGTCTTCGACGCCAGCGGGCTGACCTCGGTCGAGCAGCTGGTGGCGCTTCAGGAGTTCTTCACCCCGGTGCTGCGCAGCCTGGAGAAGTGCGCCCGGGTCGTCGTGATCGGCACCCCGCCGGAGCTCGTCGAGGGTGACGAGCGGGTCGCGCAGCGTGCCCTCGAGGGCTTCACCCGCAGCCTCGGCAAGGAGATCGGCAAGGGCGGCACCGTCCAGCTCGTGTACGTCGCCGAGGGCTATGAGGACTCGCTCCTGTCCACGCTGGCGTTCCTGCTCAGCCCGAAGTCCGCCTATGTGTCGGGCCAGGTCGTGCGGATCGGCGCCCACGCCGAGCAGAAGGCCGCCCCGGTCGCCGACTGGACGGCGCCGTTGGCAGGCAAGGTCGCCTTCGTCACCGGCGCGAGCCGCGGCATCGGCGAGGAGATCGCGCGAGTGCTGCACCGCGATGGCGCCACCGTGGTCGGTCTCGACGTACCGCAGGCGGCCGACGAGCTGCAGAAGGTCATGAAGGAGATCGACGGTGACTGGCTCACCCTCGACATCACCGCGAAGGACGCGCCGCAGCGGATCGCGGCGCACCTGAAGGAGAAGCACGGCGGTGTCGACATCGTGGTGCACAACGCCGGCGTCACCATGGACAAGAAGCTGGCCAACCAGACCCCGGACCGCTTCGGCAAGGTGCTGCAGATCAACATCGAGGCCCCGCAGAAGATCACCGCGGCGCTGCTGGAGCAGGGCGTCGTCAACCCGAACGGCCGCATCGTCGGGGTCGCCTCGATCGCCGGCATCGCGGGCAACCTCGGCCAGACCAGCTACGCCGCGTCCAAGGCCGCTGTCATCGGCTTCGTCGACAGCCTCGCCGGCAAGCTGGAGGACGGCATCACGATCAACGCCGTGGCCCCCGGCTTCATCATCACCCAGATGACCGCCGCGGTCCCGTTCGCGACCCGCGAGGTCGGGCAGCGCCTCAACACCATGGCGCAGGGCGGCCTGCCCGTCGATGTCGCCGAGACGATCGCCTGGTACGCCTCGCCCGCCTCGACCGCCGTCAACGGCAATGTGGTGCGGGTCTGCGGCCAGATGATGCTGGGGGCCTGAGATGGCCGCGAGCACCGAGCCCACCATGGTCTCCGGCAACGGCGGTCCCGCAGCGCTGCTGCGGGCGGCGCTTCCGGCGCTGCCGGTCGTCGGGTCGCTGCCCGGGATCAAGAAGGACCGCGACAACACCGAGGGCTTCGCGCTCACCCGGCCGCCGGTGCGGGTGGAGCGCGACCACGTGGAGAGGTACGCCGAGCTGTGCGGCTTCCCGGTCAAGGACACCGTCCCGCTGACCTACCCGCACATGCTCGCCCAGCCGCTGCACCTGGCGATCCTCACCGACCCGCGGTTCCCGTCGCCGGCGATCGGCATGGTGCACCTGGAGAACTCCATCAGCCAGCACCGGCCCGTCGGCATCGGCGAGACGCTCGGCGTCCAGGTCGCCGTCGGCAGCCCGATCCCCCATCCCGTCGGCACCGCCTGGCGGCTGACGAGCACGATCACCGCCGGTGAGAAGGTGGTGTGGGAGTCGGTCTCGACGTACCTGCGGCGCGGTAGGCGCAACGCCGACGCCGCGTGGGCCAGCGACCTGGTCGCGGTCCCGGCGAGCGGGCTGACCTTCCCGCTCAAGGCCGATCTGGGGCGGCGCTACGCGGCGGTGTCGGGCGACTACAACCCGATCCACCTGACAGCGCTCAGCGCGAAGGCGCTCGGCTTCCCCCGGCAGATCGCGCACGGCATGTGGACCAAGACCCGCTGCGTCGCGGTGCTCGAGAACCGCCTGCCGGATGCGGTGCGTGTCGACGTCGCCTTCAAGAAGCCGGTGTTCCTGCCCGGCCGGGTGGCCTTCGGCAGCCAGCAGACGGACGGCGGCTACGCGTTCTCGCTCAGCAAGGCCGGCTCCGAGACCGTCCACCTGCTGGGCCGCACCACCTGGCTCTGAGTCAGCGCCGCGGCGGCCGGATGATGCCCTGCTGGGCGGCGGTGGCGACCAGCCGGCCGTCGGCGGCGAAGACACGACCCAGGGAGAGCCCGCGGCCGTTCTCCGCCGACGGGGACTCCTGGTCGTAGAGCCACCACTCGTCGGCGCGGAAGGGCCGGTGGAACCACAGGGTGTGGTCGAGCGAGGCCATCTGGACGTCCGCCGAGCGGGTCCGGTGTGCCGCCAACGAGGCGCCGAGCAGGCTCACGTCCGAGGCCCAGGTGAAGGCCGCGAGGTGGATGTTCGGGTCGTCGGGGAGCCGGTCGGCGATGCGCAGCCAGACCCGCTGCTGGGCAGGGCGGCGCGGATCGGGCTCCAGTCCGTCTCGCGAGTTGCCGACGATGCGCACCTCGACGGCTGCCCACTCCCGGGCGAGCGCCTCGCCCTCGGCGTACCCGCCCTTGGCCATCAGCGCGAGCATGTCCACGCCCTCGTCGGCCGGCAGCGCGGCGGGCATGGCGTCGTGGTGCTCGAAGCCGTCCTCGTGAACCTGGAAGTTGGCGGTCAGGTAGTAGATCTCCCGGCCGTGCTGGCGCGCGGCGACGCGGCGCGTCTGGAAGGAGCGGCCGTCGCGGATGCGTTGGACGTCGTACACGATCGGGTGCATCGGGTCGCCGGGAAGCAGGAAGTAGGAGTGCATCGAGTGCACCGTGAACCCCTCGCCGGCGGTGCGGATGCTCGCCATCAGCGACTGCGACGCCACCTGGCCGCCGAACGCGCGGCCGCGCTCATTGGGCGAGGGCGCGCCGCGGAAGAGGTCCTCGTCGATCTTCTCCAGGTCGAGCACCTCGACCAGGTCCGCGACCGCCTCGGCCGGGGTGCGCTCGGCCAGGACGGAGTCGCGCTCCGGCGCCTGCGTCGCCTCCGTCACTTGTCTCCCTCGCCCTTGTCCGGGTCCTCGAGGCCGGCCAGGAACCGCTCGAACTCGCGACCCAGCTCCTCGCCGGTCGGAAGCGGCTGGTCGCCGGCGAGCAGCGAGGAGCCGCTCTCCTCGGCACGGGCGAAGGCGTCGTACTGTCGCTCCAGGGCGGCCACGACCTCGCCGACCTCCGCGTTCTCCGCGAGGTAGTGGGCGATCTCCTCGGCCCGCTGGTCCGCCTCGAGGCGAAGCTCGCTCAGGTCGATCGTGAGCCGGCCGGCGAGCTCGGTCCTCTCCAGCAGGGCGGCGGCCGCGAGCGGATAGTCCAGTTGGGCGACGTAGTGCGGGATGTGCACCACGAACCCCTGGGCGTCGTGGCCCCACTCGCCCAGGCGCACCTCGACGAGCGCCTGCGCGCTGGAGGGCACCCGGATCTCGCCGGTCCAGTGGCTCTCCTCGGTGACGAGCTCGGGGTTGTTGGCGTGATGGGTCATGGTCAGCGGACGCGTGTGCGGCACCGCCATCGGCACCGAGCCCAGCGAGATGACGTTGTCGACCCCGAAGCGCTCCACCACCTCGCGCACCGCGCGAGCGTAGGCCTCCCAGCGGTTGTCGGGCTCGGGACCGCTGAGCAGCAGGTACGGCGTCCCACCGGTGTCGTGCAGCAGCCGCACCACGAGGCGGGGCGCGTCGTAGGCCTCGTAGTGGTCCCGTACGAACGAGATCGCCGGCCGCCTCGCGCGGTAGTCATGGAACGCGTCGACGTCGAACGTGGCGACCACCCGCGCCGTGTCCGAGCTCTCGACCAGGTGTCGGGCTGCGCGCGCCGCGGCGTTGCCGGCGTCGAGGAAGCCATCGAGGACCGAGACCATCGTCAGCGGGCCCTCGACGTCCTCGAGTTCGGCCACCTCGTCCACGATGTGCACGAGCTTGGACTTGGCCACAGCGAGCTCCCTGGGTCGACGGCGGTTCTGGTTGCGCTTCCACATGGCGTCGTGGCCAGCGTCGGCGTGCCCCACGATATTCCCTGGCCACCGCCGGACGCGGGTGACGACTCCCACATCGGGCGCGCGGCAGCGGGCGGCCGGCTGCGGGCGGGCGGCGCGGGCGTGGCGGGGTGCGGGGATGGTCCGGCGCACGCGCGGCCGGGCGGCCGCGCGGGGCGGTGCGGCGGCCGGGTGGCCGGGTGGTGCGGTGTGCCGGTGTGCGGCCCGGAAGGTGACAGTTGCAAAGTGTCACGGTGACACTTTGCCGCCACGGGTGACATTTTCAGCTGTCACCCGTGGCGCAGGATGTCACCGTGACACTTTGCGATGCGCACGCGCCCGGGCGGCCTCAGACGCTCGTGACGGAGCGCTCGACACCCGAGGTCAGCGCCGTGATGGTGTCGTGGGCGATCGCCTGGGGGGTGAGGCCGATCCGCTCGAGGATGGCCGGCCGCTTGGCGTGGTCGAGGAACTCCTGGGGGATGCCGTGGAGCCGCACCGGCGTAGTGACGCCGGCGGCCGAGAGGGTCTGCAGGACGGTGGCGCCGACGCCCCCGACGATGCCGTTGTCCTCGATCGTGACCACCAGCCGGTGCTCGCGCGCCAGCTCCACCAGGGCGGGGTCGACCGGCTTGACCCAGCGCGGGTCCACGACCGTGACGCCGATGCCCTGCGCCGCGAGCCGCTCACCCACACCGACGGCGGTGGTGGCCATCGCGCCGACACCGACCACGAGGACCTCCCGGGTGCCATTGCGCAGGAGTACGTCGCAGCCTCCCGCCGTACCGATCGCGGGCAGGTCGGCCGGAGGCGCGCCCTTGGGGAAGCGCACCACGGTCGGGGCGTCAGCGACCTCGACGGCCTCGTTGAGCAGCTCGCGCAGGCGGGCGGTGTCGCGCGGCGCGGCCAGCCTCAGGCCCGGGACGACCTGCAGGATCGACATGTCCCACATGCCGTTGTGCGAGGCGCCGTCGTCGCCGGTCACGCCCGAGCGGTCGAGGACGAACGTGACACCCGCCCGGTGCAGCGCGCAGTCCATCAGCACCTGATCGAACGCGCGGTTGAGGAAGGTGGCGTAGACCGCGACGACCGGGTGCAGGCCGCCGAGTGCGAGCCCTGCCGCCGAGGTGGCGGCGTGCTGCTCGGCGATGCCGACGTCGAACGTGCGCTCGGGGAAGTGCGCCTCAAAGCGGTCCAGGCCCACCGGGTGCATCATCGCCGCGGTGATCGCCACGACGTCCTGGCGGCGCTCGCCGATGGCGACCATCTCGTCGGCGAACGTGTCGGTCCAGATCCGGCCCTTGGGGTTCTCCGCGCCGGTCTCGACGTCGAACGGGCCGGGGCTGTGGAACTGGTCGGCCTCGTGCCGCTCGGCGGCGTCGTAGCCGAAGCCCTTGCGCGTGATCGCGTGCACGATGACCGGGCCGCCGAAGCCCTTGGCCTGCTTGAGGGCGTGCTCCATCGCGGCGCGGTCGTGACCGTCGACGGGTCCGACGTACTTCAGGCCGAGGTCCTCGAAGAGGCCCTGGGGCGCGAGCGCGTCCTTGACGCCCTTCTTCATGGCGTGCAGCACGTCGTAGGCCGCGCCGCCGACGCCGGGCACCGCGTTGAGGCGGCGCCGGACCAGGTCGAGGATCTGCTCGTAGCGCGGATTGGTGCGCAGGGCGGTGAGCGCCGTGGCCAGGCCACCGACCGTGGGTGTGTAGGAGCGGCCGTTGTCGTTGACGACGATGACCAGGCGGCTGTCCTTGGCAACGGCGATGTTGTTCAGCGCCTCCCACGCCATGCCGCCGGTGAGCGCCCCGTCGCCGATGACGGCCACGGTGTGCCGCTTGTCGCCACGGATGCGGTAGGCCTTCGCGAGACCGTCGGCGTAGGACAGAGCCGTCGAGGCGTGGGAGTTCTCGACGATGTCGTGCTCGGACTCCGCCTGGCTGGGATAGCCGGAGAGGCCGCCCTCCTGCCGCAGGCTGGTGAACTCGGCGGCGCGGCCGGTCAGCATCTTGTGGACGTAGGCCTGGTGGCCGGTGTCGAAGACGATCCGGTCGACCGGCGAGTCGAACACCCGGTGGATCGCGAGGGTGAGCTCCACGACCCCGAGGTTCGGGCCGAGATGACCGCCGGTCTTCGCGCAGGTGGCGACGAGGAGGTCACGAATCTCGCTGGCGAGGAGCGTGAGCTCGTCCTCGGAGAGGCTGCGCAGCGCGCCGGGCGAGGAGATCCGAGCGAGAACACCCATGGCCGGGAGTCTACGGCCTGGGCGCCCGCGCGCCGGCGACGCCGCGGCCCTACCCGGCGCGAGCCCGGCCGCAGCCGTACGACGGCGACGGCGACGGCGACGGCCACGGTCCGCGGCTGCTCACGACGACAGCCGGGTGTAGAGCTCCGAGCCCAGGAACTGCGGCAGCACGTGGCGCGCCGAGTCGCTCAGCGGCAGGTCCTGGATCCGCGCGGGGTGGACGAAGACGATCTGGCGGCCCTCGCCCACCACGATGTCGGAGTCGGTGGCGGTGGTCCGCGCGGCGAAGAGGCCCATCCGGTCGCGGCTGCCGCGCTCGAGGTCCTGGAGGTCGAACTCGCCGACCAGCTCCAGATGGTCCGCAGCCACACTGAGACCGGTCTCCTCGCGCAACTCGCGGATGGCCGCCTCGAGGAACGTCTCCCCCGGCTCGACGTGGCCGCCGGGAGCCGCCCACCGCTCCGGCGCGATCGGCGCGTGCTCGTCGCGCTCCTGGAGCAGCACCCAGCCACGCTCATCGACCATCAGGACGCAGGCGAAGTCGGTCACGGGCGTCACGTTAGCGGGCGGGAGCCGCACGTGGAGTCGGCCGTGCACCCGCGCGTGGACCCGGGTGGCACACTCGCCGCATGGCTATGGACAGGACGCAGAAGACCCGTGTCGTCATCGCCGCTACGGTGGTGCAGGCCGCCGTGGCGAGCGTCACCGTACGCGACATCAACCGGCGTCCGGCGGAGTCGGTGCGCGGCCCGAAGGGCCTGTGGCGGCTGATCGGCAGCGTGAACACCCTCGGCTCGCTCGCGTACTGGATCGTAGGCCGCAGGCGCTGACGGCTGCCTCAGCCCAGGAAGCTGAACCGGACCTCGCGCACCTGGTTGTCGACGTTGAGGTCGACCAGGCAGATGCTCTGCCAGGTCCCGAGCGCCAGTCGCCCGCCGACCACCGGCACCGTGGCGTACGGCGGGATCAGGGCCGGCATGACATGGGAGCGGCCGTGGCCCGGGCTCCCGTGGCGGTGCCGCCAGCGGTCGTCGCGCGGAAGCAGGTCCGCCAGGGCGGCAAGGAGGTCCTCGTCGCTCCCGGCACCGGTCTCGAGGATGGCGATCCCGGCGGTGGCATGCGGCACGAACAGGTGCAGCAGGCCGTCGCCGTGCTGACCGGCCCGGAGGCCGACGTACTGCTGGGCGTCACTGGTCAGGTCGAGCACGATCTCGCGGTCCCCGGTGCGGTAGGACCTG
>Ga0209796_10000072_pt1 | contig 140922 bp, 123 predicted proteins | sample AgamicOrSfrz_FD_187167 | JGI IMG/M metagenome (GOLD analysis project Ga0209796, IMG submission 187167) | Agave microbial communities from Guanajuato, Mexico - Or.Sf.rz (SPAdes) (version 2) | ecosystem: Host-associated > Plants > Phyllosphere > Phylloplane/Leaf | place: Guanajuato, Mexico...
TGGGGCAACTGGTAAAATTACCGACAAGAAGGGAAAGGGCCTTCCCGAGAGTGGTAAAGGAAAGGCCCTGGAGATACCCCACAGCCCCGAAAAAAAGCCAGTCAGTTGCTTAACTGACTGGCATTACAGCAGAGCTGGGTTTTTTTATGCCTGGTTGCTAAAGCTGATTAATGCGTTACGCGCATTATCGTCCGCCGCCTGCAGCACCATCCACGGGCTAAAAGCCCAGGGCGTCGCGCGAATCCCGCTTAACACATCCGCAAGATTGCTCCACTGAAAATCCATCACTTCGTCAGGATTTATCCGTAACGCGCTGGCGACTCGTGCCGCATAGACCGGACAGACCTCGTTTTCGACAATGCCATTCGGCGCGACGGCCCGGTAACGGAACCCCGGAAAGACCGGGACGATGCGGGTTATCTCGACGCCGAGCTCAAAGCGGCAGCGGCGCTCAACGGCCTGTTCGAAGGTTTCGCCGGTTTGCGGATGCCCGCAGACTGAATTCGTCCATACGCCTGGCCAGGCTTTTTTGCCCAGCGAACGGCGCGTGACCAGCAGCTGACCTTGTTCATTGAACAGCCAGCAGGAAAACGCGAGATGCAAAGGGGTATCGAGGGTGTGGGCGGCATACTTCTCCAGCATACCTGTAGGCTTATCTTGCTCGTCCAGCAAAATGACATGTTCCCCGGCCATGACAACTCCTGAAATAAAAAATGACCCGGCACAAACCCGCCGGGTCATGTACTCAGGCCACTAGGGTAGCCCATAAATGGGACAAAGGCATTACCAAAACATGTTGGCCTCCGGGGAGAGCGTGATATTGCAGAGGTGCCGGCAGGGGGCTAATTGAATCACGAGCGGTTTAACCCGGACGCACCGCGACGCTCCCGGACTCTCCCGGGAGAGCGTAGATGTTCAGCCGCTTAGCAGGCCTTTAATACTTCTGTATGAAGGGTAGCGATTGGGGAATGCCTTAGGGACTGGTATGATAATCGCCCTGGTTTTGAGGTGAATGTTAGTGTTAAGCGCAGGACGCCTGATGAGAAAACGCTTTGTTATTGCAATAATGTTGCTGAGCAGCCTGATCGTTGCGGGGTGTTCCAGCTCATCCGATTCCGGTTCTACCTACACCGTGAAGCGCGGCGACACGCTGTACGCTATCTCACGTTCCACTGGCACCAGCGTCAGGGATCTCGCCCGTCTCAATAATATTTCACCTCCCTATACCATCGAAGTTGGGCAAAAGCTGAAGCTAAACAGCGGTTCCGGGACCACGGCGAAGGCGGGGGCATCCGGCAAGAAATCGTCAGCGAAACGTACCGCCGCCGTGACGCCATCTTCGGCGGTGCCGCAATCCTCCTGGCCGCCGGTCGGGCAACGCTGCTGGCGCTGGCCAACCAGCGGTAAAGTAGTGCTGCCATACTCCACCAGCGATGGCGGCAATAAAGGTATCGATATCGCCGGTAAGCGCGGCCAGCCGGTGTATGCGGCAGGGGCGGGCAAAGTGGTGTACGTGGGCAACCAGCTGCGCGGCTACGGCAACCTGATTATGATTAAGCATAATGAGGACTATATCAGCGCCTACGCGCACAACGACAAGCTAATGGTGAATAACGGCCAGAGCGTGAAGATTGGCCAGCAGATTGCCACCATGGGCAGTTCGGACGCGGATTCCGTGCGCCTGCATTTCCAGATTCGCTACCGGGCGACGGCGATCGACCCGCTGCGCTATTTGCCGCCGCAGGGCAGTAAGCCTAAGTGCTAAAAGGTTATTTTATCGGCATTTAGCCTGGTTTGGGCTTGTCAGCGGGTGCGTAAGGTCTATAATGGCCCTCGCACCTCTTCGCGGGCGTAGTTCAATGGTAGAACGAGAGCTTCCCAAGCTCTATACGAGGGTTCGATTCCCTTCGCCCGCTCCAGACTCAAGTCTCCTGAAGTCCACTCAACTCAATTTTCCCTTGATAAATCAGCAGTTATAGCATTCTATTAGTCTATTGAACTCAATTGTACTCCCCCAGGGTCAAGCTCAATGTGGGGGTATGGATGGGGGTATAATTGTATCCCCTGCTGAGAGGTACCCCAATGAAGCTGACTGCTCGTCAGGTTGAAACTGCTAAACCCAAAGAGAACCCCTGGAAACTGGCCGATAGCGTTGGTTTTTAAGGAAATCGCCGATGCTCAAAGAAAATTTCAACGAACTGCAAATCTTTCTTGTAGTAGCAAGGGAGCGAAGTTTCACCAAAGCGGCGGGTAAACTGGGCGTTTCTCAGTCTGCACTCAGCCACGCGATGAAGGCCCTGGAGGAAAGGCTGAATATACGCCTTCTGACCCGTACGACCCGAAGCGTTGCCCCTACAGAAGCCGGTGAGAGAATTATTGCCTGCCTTGAACCGCGTATTGCCGATCTCGAGCAGGAGCTGGAATCGCTGGTTCAACTGAACGGCACCGCCTCCGGCAATATCCGTTTATCTGCCGGGGAGCATGCCGCGCGAAGTCTGGTGTGGCCGAAGCTAAAACCCTTCCTCAGGGAATACCCGGAAATTAATCTCGAACTGGTGGTGGATAACGGCTTTGTCGATATTGTTGAGGGGCGTTTTGATGCCGGGATCCGCTTGGGCGAAAGCGTGGATAAGGACATGATTGCGGTAAGAATTGGCCCGGACATGAGAATGGCTGTGGTGGGAGCGCCGTCTTATTTCGCTGCAAATCCTGCACCTGAAACGCCGCACGAGCTACAAAATCACCGGTGTATCAATATGCGCCTGCCGACAGCCGGTGGGCTTTACCACTGGGAGTTTGAGAAGGATGGGAAGCCGTTACGGGTTAGAGTGGAAGGGCAGGTTACGTTTAATCTGCAGGCGGAACGAATTGATGCGGCGTTATCCGGTTTTGGCATCGCCTGTATACCTGAAGACAGGGTGCAGGATTATATAAAGTCAGGAGAGCTTATTCAGATTTTGCAGGACTGGTGTCCGTCTTTCCCCGGATATTACCTCTACTACCCGAGCCGTAAGCAGCATCCACCCGCTTTTGCACTGATGATCGATGCACTTCGCTACCAGGAATAACGGGTCCCCCACTCGCAGAGGGCCCGTTCGAGTGTTAACGGCCCACACGAGCCTGATGCTCAGGAGAGTAACGCTCGCCGACGATTTTAATCGTTTCAAGCGCTTGGGTTATCTGCCGTGAGTCATCCTGAGAAAGGATGATGTCGGCGGCCCCCAGGTTTTCCTCCAGCCGGTGCAGTTTCGTGGTGCCAGGGATAGGCACAATCCACGGCTTTTGTGCCAGCAGCCACGCCAGCGCGATTTGTGCAGACGTCACGCCTTTCTCTGCCGCCAGTTCACCCAGCAATGAAACCAGCTTTTCATTGGCTTCAATCGCCTGCCCGGCGAAACGCGGCACTGTACTGCGGTAATCATCCTTGCCAAAAGTGGTTCCTGGCTTAATCGAGCCCGTCAGGAAGCCTTTGCCTAATGGGCTGAAGGGCACAAAACCAATACCCAGTTCCTCCAGCAACGGCAGGATCTCCTGCTCAGGCTCGCGCCACCACATTGAGTATTCGCTTTGCAGCGCGGTGACCGGTTGTACGGCATGTGCACGACGAATGGTTTGCGCACCCGCCTCGGACAGACCGAAATGTTTAACTTTGCCTTCAGCGATCAGGTCTTTCACGGTTCCCGCAACGTCTTCAATCGGGACATCCGGATCGACACGATGTTGATACAGCAGATCAATAACATCAGTCTTAAGACGGCGTAATGATCCTTCCACAGCTTCTCGGATATGCTCCGGACGGCTGTTTAAAATCTGCTGCTTGTTGTCGTCGCCAAAAGTAAAACCAAACTTAGTGGCGATGACCACGCGGTCACGAAATGGTTTTAAGGCTTCACCGACCACCTCTTCATTAAGAAAGGGGCCATACACTTCAGCGGTATCGAAGAAGGTGACGCCACGTTCAACCGCTGCGCGAATGAGCTCGATAGCCTGATGAGTATCGGTCGCCGGGCCGTAGCCGTGGCTTAATCCCATGCAACCGAGCCCAAGCGCGGAGACTTCGAGTCGGGATTGACCCAGATAACGTTTTTGCATTGAATGAATACCTCTTTTATCGCGACTTAAACATCCAGTTTGCGGCTGGCCAACCATTCAACTCTGGCAGGATCGCGGTGGGAGAAGAAAGCGCTGGTGGCGGTATCGATAGCGGTAATCTGCAGCATATCTTCAGCGCTGAGTTCAAAATCGAGAATGTTGATGTTCTCTGCCATACGTTCTTTTCGCACCGACTTCGCCAGTGAAACGATGCCTCGCTGGAAAATCCAACGCAGCACAACCTGGCCCACGCTTTTACCGTATTTCTGGCCAATCGCCGTTAACATGGGATGCTCAAACAGACCATTTTTTCCTTCTGCAAACGGAGCCCAGGCTTCCGGCTGAATGCCACGGCTTTGCATCCATGGCACGGCATGCAGTTGCTGGTTGAAGGGGTTAACTTCAACCTGGTTTACCGCCGGTGAAACGTTGTTGAAGGCGATAAGATCGGCCAGTCGGTCAGGATGGAAGTTGCTGACGCCAATGGCGCGAATTTTGCCTGCCTGCTGCAATTCTTCCATAGCACGCCATGCCCCATGGACATCTCCGTAAGGCTGGTGAATCAGATACAGGTCCACGTAATCAAGTTGTAGCCGATCCAGAGAGCGTTCGAACTGGGCTTTAGCGCCTTCGTAATTCGTATCCTGCAGCCACAGTTTGGTCGTCACAAAGAGCTCGTTACGGGCGATACCGCTCTGTTTCAGCGCGTTCCCGACCTGGGTTTCATTCTGGTAAGACGCGGCGGTATCGATCAGGCGGTATCCCGTATCGATGGCATCAATAACGGCTCTTTCGCATTCAGCGGGATCAGACATCTGAAACACACCAAAGCCCAGCAGGGGCATTTCAATACCGTTGTTCAGTTTTACAGTTGGCATGACGTTATCCTTCAGCTGTTGTGTTGAAAAAGCATAACGCAAAGTGATTTATTCGATTAGATGGGGTAATTAGCTAGGGTTTATTAGATGTGCTCATTAATTTTGTGAAAGGCTGGCGCTCAGCTGTGTGCCATGCGCTGACGCTTCTGGAGATTTCTCCGGGGCCAGACATGATGCTGACTATCTCCAGAGGAGTCGGGCAGGGAAGACGTATCGCGCTGCTTACGGTTGTGGGCAATGTATTTGTAGCAGGATTTGTGCAAGTTTCTTTTCTTGTTCTGGGGCTGGTAACCGTTGTACATGCCTGGCCGGTTGCGCTGGATCTGCTAAGGTGGGTTGGTGCGGCTTATCTGATGTGGCTGGGCATAAAAATGATTGCGACTTCAGGTACTGATACGCGGCTGCGAAAAACGGCAAAAATTTCTGACTGGAATGCCGTAAAGGAAGGCGCTCTGAACAGCCTGACTAATCCAAAATCCCTGCTGTTCATGTTTGCTTTTCTTCCTCAGTTTGTCGATCCCACCGCGGGTCCTGTCTGGCTGCAATTGCTTGTTCTGGGCAGTATCCAAAAGCTGGCAGGAATTGTTTCCCTGGGGTCAGTCGCGATGGCATCAGGAACATTTGGAAACTGGCTGGGTAAACACCCAGGCTTTATCAAATGGCAGGAACGATTTACAGGAGTTGTCATGATAGGCCTCGGTATCCGCATGTTGTTTAGTGGGTCTGGCGTAGTATCGAAATCTGCCAGTTAAGTTTTACCGCAACGGTTAACCCAGTGAACTCACAGCACAGCACAACGCAGACATTCACGCTCATTAGCTTTGCGCCAACATGAGACAATTTTAATTTTGGTGAAGCTGACGTTTATATTGAGCCTCCATCCGATCCTGATTACCCGTCCTGTCGTTGTGATAATCCCCAAGGAACCAACCTATACCCTCCTTCTACAGTTGTTATAGAGTTCCTTCCTGACGCTCAGAAAGGGGGCTTACGCTCAGAAAGACGGAGAGAAAGTTATTGATGATGCAGGCCAAAGAGTGAATTAAGCATCACGAGGCGAATATTACTTGACCACTACAGAAACGGTAATTCAGAACATATCGATGCCGGTATTACTCTCGCTAATACCATTAACTTTCTAGTGGAAAAGTACGAACTGGTTCGTATCGATCGCAGAGGGTTTAGCTGGCACGAACAAACGCCATATCTCACGATTATTGATATCATGAGGGCCCGCCACGATCTGGGTTTAATGAATCGTAATTAGTCTGATGCTAACGGTATCACTGCTTTTGAGTATGCCTGCCATTTGGTATCTTCTCGCTTCCTGCTGATTTATCGACAAAGGTAATTGCTTGAATTCAAAGCCTCTGTGCTTTGGGGGGATCTTTGGGGGTATAAGTAAAGTTATAACTTGAAAACTTCATATTTTTTAATTTACTGAACAGCTTGTTCTAATCCCTTCGCCCTCCAGAATATCTCTTAAAGTTCACTAATCTCCGGAATCCGCAAGGATAGGTCGCAAGCCTTCTTGTCACATTTATTTTCTGCCATCTGCCTTATTGTCCCGTCAGGCCCGAGGGATGCGTAACCCGTACATAAAACAACATGAAGCGCAGAATCTGTAGTTTGGCAGGAGTGCAATTGTAAGAGAAAATCCCTTTTCTGCTATGGGGTTAGGCGTATTCTTCAGCCAGACTGGATCAAGATGCGTTCTTCAATGCGAGAATCGCAGTTGAGATGCTCACGGGTCGATGAGCATCTCAACTGCGTTAGGGATATCTTTGGCAGGGCCGCCGGATGATGAGCCAGAATGGCGATATTTTATCGTGGGCAGCGGTATACGGTTCCGCTCAATGTCACATTGGTTTGCTGGCTTGAGCCTGTGCCATGATAGGCGCTTCCGGTTTGGCCAGCCCTCTGGGTTAACAGTACCACCACGTTCCCCCCCATTTTCCACGCTTTATTTTTTAGATCGTTACGGGCACCCGTCTCCAGATTGCTGTTTGACGTCCAGCCTCCCGTGAAAAAATTCCCCTGGCTACCGGTGACATCGCCTAAATAGGTGCACGAAGTGTCCGGTTCATTATGCGTTACCCGCACGCCTTCAGCACCGTGCTGGAGGGAATTAGCGCTGCAAGCTGTGAGCATAAGAGCGGAGAGAAAGACTAATTTTTTGTTCATGTAAAATCCTTAATCAAATCGCTAAAAATAATCAAATAGGGTACGAAGCCAGTCGGATGTTGAGGCGCATCGTGCTGGCAATAAAATGTTCTACCCGGAGGATTTAAGGGGTGTATAGCTTATAAGAATAATTTTATATAAATACTTAAAAGGGCTATAACGTCTCTTACCGTAGTGATGATACTCTTTTTTTTGTCAGAGATGATGAATTCCTTGCCATAAACAGAGGCGTCTTTATTTATTAAAAACGATAACCTACGCTCACGCCAAATGTGTTTGTATCAACGTAAAGTAATTTGGCTGTTTCCCATGACACATCCAGGGAAAGGTTAGTGAATGGATTAAAAATAAGACCTGCACCATAGGCAAAAGCATCTTCTGAGGAAGATTGATTGTCACGGTTTTTGACCTTCATACCAGCCATACCTACATTACCATATAAACTAACATAGTCATTAATCCGGTAGGTCGGTCCTACCATTAACGAACTATAGCTAGTGGTATTATCGCCATTTTTATGTAGTTTTCCTGCGTCCCAACGGTAATGTTGTACTTCATGACGAGTTGCCGCGAGAGAGGTCAATACACCCCAGTCAGAATTGAACTCATAGCGATATTTTAGATTGAGCCCGCGAAGATCCTTACTTGCAGATTTCTTTAACGCGCTAAGATGCGTTTGGGCATAGCCAAGGGAGAGGGTATGGTTTTCCATCGCCAACGCTAATGAGGGCGAAAATAATAGTGCTGCCATAATCCATGGTGAAAAAGCACGCTGCATGTAAAGCTCCTTGTTGGTGAAAAGAACAATGCTTATGTATAAGCAATAACCGTAGAAGGATGATTGCGGCAGCCATATAAACAGAAAAAGCGAGTAAAAGTTATGAAATTAGTCTTACATGTATTTTACCGACGTTTTCAGAAAAAGTAATATTTTGTAACTCATTGATATTACTGATTTTTATGTAATTTTTTTTCACGGCGGCGTTGGTTTATTGCGCGGCACATACGTTATATATCTGCCGATTGATTGAGTACAAATAAGTGCTGTTACCGACCCTGGTGATGCGAATTTCATTGGCGGCATCGGGGTGCAATACGCGAAAATGTGCTAAAAAATCACCGGCGGTGTCGGTAGAAAAAACTTTTACCGAATCGACATCAAATGTATAAATGCCGGGGCCAGGCATTTGCAGGTTCTTCATATACACATCGCGATACAACACTTTTTTGATTTGCTCTTTAGTGGTGATGTCATACTGCAATGTAATGCGTTTGTTTTTGAAATCGAGGACGATATTGCCATTAGCGAGAAAATTGTCAGGCAGGACTGAAGTTACCGTTTTAGTGGTGCATAGAAATGAATCCGCATCTGACAGAGGATAGCGCTGCTGGCGTGCCTGTAAAATCAGCAGCACAAAAGATGCTGCCAGAATAAGTAGCGTAATGCCTCTTAATACCGTTCTTTGATAGTGATGCATTTGGGCTCCGAAACATTCAGTTGATTCAGACACTGAACAAAAATATTGGTGTCAGGAACGCGAATATAATAAATGAAATTGCCGTTTTGCTTATAGACTTGCTGACTCAGTTCGGAAAAAGCCCCCACCGCATCCTCGAGAGACCGATTATCTTCAGTGACACCATAAAAGGTATATCCGTTATAGGTTCCCAGCTCAGAAAAGTAGTCTGGATGGCGTTTGCTGTAGAGATAAATGACCATCAGCAGGAACAGCGTTGCGCAGATTAAAAATAGCCACTCTTTTCGGTTTGAAACTGCCTGCGAAGACTGCGTTGGCTCAGGCAACGATTCTGCAACTGGCGCAACGGTGTCGCTGGCTCTATTTTGCGTTGCGGGTGTTGATTCATCTGGCAGTGGTTCGATAGTTACCGAGAGCGTCACACCAACCTTAGGGCGCGTTAATACCGCAGAACTGGAAAGGCCGATTTTTTCAAACGAACCGCGTAATTGATTGATTAATTTGTAATAGCTGGCACTGGAAACCACCACACCTTTTCGTCCCCACACCCAGGCGATTAAATCATCTTTTTTAAAGAGTCCCTGATGAAAAGCAAGGAGCAAATTGCATTCAGATTCAGAAATTTTTAAGCTTTCGCGATCGCGTGATAAGGTCATCCGCTCGCAATCAAGAATGACTTTCTTATCAATTAGGTACTTATTCTTACTCATAGGGCCTTCTGCTAAGAATGAGTCGTTCTGGTTTAACCATTATGTTACCTCAGTGCCTACCGATCTATTGAAAGGTTTTTACTTTTAATCCTTTCATTTTGCTCATTGCCCCGTGTATCAAGCCAGACCGTAAAATCAGCTGAATTCATCGGCTTTGCGTAAAGATAGCCCTGTATAAAACCTACGTTATGATCGAGGATATAGCGTAGCTGATGCTCTGAACTGACGCCTTCCGCAACGATATTAAGTCCCAGCCTTTGACTAAGCATAATAATGGTATCCAGAATGGGCACGTCGCTGCCGCTGGTATCAATCGTATCGACAAAAGTACGATCGATTTTCAGATAATCAGCCGGAAGCTGCTGAAGGTAAGAAAGCGAGCAGTAGCCGGTACCAAAATCGTCAATCGCTATCAGTACGCCTTTCTCACGCAGCTGCATGAGCTTATCTGACACTAAAGCCGGTTGAACAATGAGGCTGCGTTCGGTGAGCTCCAGCATGAGGCGCAGTTTCCCTAAGCTTGCCAGTAGCGATTCAACATCGGCAATAAAACTCTCATGCACCAGATGCTCAGGTGAAATATTTACGCTGATATAAAAATCCCCGGCAACCTGCCACCGTTCGACATCCTGGGCGATGAGCTTAAATAAGTGACGCGAAAGCGGAACGATCATCCCTTCGTTTTCTGCCGCGGTGATGAAAATGTCGGGAGTAATAAAACTCCCATCCGGAAGGGGCCAGCGCATTAATGCCTCCACGCCGCCGCAATTAGCGCGGCTGACGTTAAATACAGGTTGATAATGCACCGTGAACTGCCCGTTTTTCATACCGCGGGTGATTTCTCGGGCCATGGATAGCCGTTTCTGGGCCCAATGCCGGTAAAGAAAAAGGGTCATAAATGAGAAGCAAAGCGAGAGAGGGATAAAGATAAGCAGAGATTTCATCCACAGAGCCATCAATGTCGCGAGAGGCGCGCCGACGGTAAGCGAAATCTTACCGTCGGCGGTGACGAAATGTTGGATCATCACTATTCTGTCACGCTGCGCTGGTTGGCTGATAATCCTATCGCCCTCGCCAAACCGCAGGCTGAATACGGCGGCTCTTTCCTCTGCGAGGACATCCATCAGTTCCTGAATATAGCGAGAATCGACGATGACAAACGCTGATTTTTGCGCCGTCACCTGCTCCGTGTAAACCACCGCGGGTCTGCCTGGTCCTCCGGCCATCAAGTCAAATGAACGGACCCATCTGGCAGGTAACGGCGTCGGGAGCGTTTTACCCGGCGGCAAAGGAAAAGGGTGCGCCTGCTCCCTGGTAACAAAGGAACAGAGCAGGTTGCCGTTTTCCAGCAGACCGATATCGCGGATATAAGGGGTAAAGGCGCGGGTTCGGTTAAGCTCCGACAGCATTTCAGCGCAGGGTCTGTCCGCTATTTTTACGGTTTTTGCGGTGACCCGCCATGAGGCGGTTGATACATCGTTACTGAAACGTAATAAGGTATTCGCGCTCAGGGCGACGTCCTGTTTAAACTGTAGTACGCTGACCAGCAGCGCTAATATAATCATCACGACCAGCGGCACAAGCACTGAACAAATCACAAAAGATAGCTTTAGTTTCACTGGCTTTGTCTCTCATTCACGAAGGGATGCGCGGCTGTCTCGATGGTCGCAATACTCATTATGCTTTAGCGCTGCCGCTAGTGGTGCAGAAATTATAGATCTGCCGGTTCAGTGAAAAAAGATAGGCCCTCGGACCGATTTTATTTATCGTCAGCTCATTCTCGGTTGCCGGCTGCAGGAGACGCAGCCAGGAAAACATCTCACCCGTCGTATCAGAATTAAATTTGTGCACGGCTTTAACCCGAAAGGTGTAGGTTTTCATGCCGGTGCGGTTAAGCGGGGTGATTGCAATATCCTGAAAGAATAACCGCTGCTCTCGCCGTTGATCCTGCACAGAATAATGAATAGCAATGCGGTTCGACTTAAGATCCAGCACCAAAGTTCCGTTCAGTATGAGCTCTCTCGGCTTTATATAAATAGTTGATTTGGCAGTGCAAATAAGATTATGTATTTCGTCTGCGTCGCGCCTGGCTCCTTGATATACCAGCGTTGCCAGCATGATACATCCGCAGAGCAGACCGCACAGGATGACTAGTAGCGTTCTTTGATGGTAATGCATTTAGGTACCGCCGTTTCAACAGGGTTCAGACACTGCAAAAAAAGATTCATATTCGGTTCGCGGAGATAATAAAGATAATGTCCGTTCTGGCGAGATAGCGGCAGCGTCAGGGTATGATAAGCCGAAACCACCTCCTTAAATGTCACTTTATCGGTAGCCATCTTAAAGAAGATATAGTCATCCTCATTACCGAGCATCCTGAAGCTACTGTTGTGTTTATTTTGCGCTGGAGCATGCTGAAATTGCATCGCAACACCCGTTAACAACAACAGTGTAATGGTCAGGACGAGAGGGCGTATTTTGGCTGAAATCTTTTTAACGTCCGGCGTGAGAGCCCGTTGGCTATCTTTTTCGCACCCGGCATCCCTGACGTTTTCGCATCGTGGCGTAGGTTCTTTTTTGATGGGTTCTAACGCCAATGATAACGAGACGCCAATTCGTGGTCGCGTAACAATATCGGCCGCATTCAGGCCAACAAGAACAAAGTTATTACGCATCTGGTTAATGAGCTTGTAATAACTCGATTCGGAAACACAACCCGCACGGTTCTTCCAGACAAAATTAATAATATCTTCCTTTTTATATATTCCGCGATAGAAGGCAAGGAGTAAATTTGTCTCCGATTCTGAAATTTTAATGATTTTATCACCGTTGGTTAATGTCATTTTAGTGCTGTCAAATATCACCTTTTTAGCTATTAGTAACGATTTCTCATCCATGTTAAACCCGATCTTTAATACGTTTTGCTGTCGCTTGCCATATTAACATGGGACAGGAGGATTTCATCCCTCTTTGCATCAGTAGTCTTCTGTGACGACATTCATACTGATGCTAAAAATGTTTTTTATTTAGTTTACTTCCTTTTAAATCATGTGGTTATTTGGTTTTTGTGAATTTTTCTTACCGGTATTTGAATTTATGAATTTCCGCATGCCAGGTAAGTAAGGAAAATTTAAGGGTTATTCAGCACGTCAGGAAGCTCTTTTCCGAAAATTATTTCTAAGATTGGCCTTAAACATGATAGCGCCGCGGGGCTATAACGCCAGTTGCTATACGCCCTGTTTCAGAGGGGCGCACAATAAAACTTGCCCGGCGACAAGCTATTTTGTTTGGCCTCAACCAAAGGACGTTTGCTTTATCTGCTTTATTAGCAGAGCAAGTAGCGTTAGTTGAAAATAAACAGCAATAAAGGAATAAACGACCATGTTCAAGAAAACGACACTGGCTTTGCTTACAGCCTCACTTTTTATTTCTACCAGTACATTTGCGATGTCCAATAATACCATTACCTTTCGTGGTGAAGTTTCCGATGAAACCTGTTCTGTAGCCATTAACGGTAATCAGGCAAAACCGGTAGTTATTCTGCCGACGGTGAGTGCCAAAGAACTGGCGAAAGGCGGAGATACCGCGGGTCAGGTGACATTTGATATTGGTCTCACCGGCTGTACGGGTAATGCCGATAAACCGACCAAAATCTCTACCGTTTTTGTCGGTAACCAGGTGACCAGCAACGGTAATCTTGGAAATACCGGGGACGCCGCCAACGTAGAAGTCCAGATTCTCGATACGGCTGAGAAAGTTATCAATCTGACCAACGGTTTCAAAGGTGAAGGCGATCTGCAGCTGAAGCCGGGAGAGACGGAAGCCAGCGCCACTTATACCGCGCAGTATTACGCCAACGGCGCGGCATCGGCTGGTACGGTCGAAGCCACTCTCCAGTACGCCGTTTCCTACCTGTAAAAACGCTTCCTGGTCCGGTGCTTGTCGTCGGACCCTTTTGATAGCAATGGAGTTGTTGCAATGAAAAAGGATGCTACCCGTTCAGGGCTGCGCTATCTGATGGCGCTGCTACTCCTGTTTCTTCCCGCTGCCGCGGCATGGGCCAGCGTCACCATTGTAGGCAGTCGGATTATCTACCCGTCGACCGTACCCTCTGTCGATGTACAGCTAAAAAATAACGATGACTTTCCCTATGTCGTACAAACCTGGTTTGACGATGGCGATATGCGTATTGGGCCAGAGAACGCGAGTGGCATTCCTTTTATCTCGACGCCGCCGGTATTTCGTATCCAGCCAAAAGCAGGCCAGGTGGTGCGCGTGGTGTATAGCCAGCGTAAAGCGCTGCCGCCCGATCGTGAATCTGTCTTCTGGTTCAATGCATTGCAGGTACCGCCGGCCAATATCGGCGGCCGTCAGCAGAATAAAGTGCTGGTGATGTTACGGACGCGGATCAAACTTTTTTACAGGCCGGAAGGGATTGGTTCACCGGGCAATCTGGCTAAAAAGCTGCACGTTACCGTAGTGCGTAATGCCCGAAAAGGTGCCGGTATTGTTATCAGCAACCCGCAGCCCTGGTATGCATCCCTCAGCAACCTGAGCGTGACGGCAAGCGGCGTATCACGTCAGCTTAATGTCGAAATGGTTCCACCTTTCTCCAGCCGTACTTTCTGGATACCTGGAAAATTCAGCGCCAACTCGCTTAACGGTACCGTCACCGTGACGTTGGTTAACGACCAGGGTGCAAGGATAAGCGAGCGTTATCATGTCGCCGAAGGTTAAATTCTGTCGCAAAAACATCTTCGTTTTCTTAGCCGTAGCCTGCTCCGGTCAGGCTTTTGGCGAAGAATACTATTTTGATCCTTCTCTGCTGCAGGGGACGGCTTACGGGCAAGGTATGGCGAGCGTTAACGGACCCGGTACGCCCGCCGGAGAGTATCTGGTTGACGTTATGGTCAATGGCTCGCTGCTAAAATCCGGCGTAAAGATCCGCTTTACTCCAGCTAATGGCGAACAACGCACGGAGCCCTGCCTTCCGTTATCGCTGATGCAGGCCGCTCGGGTAAAATCGCTCCCGGACAAAGCGCCTCAAAATAGCTGTCGTCCGCTCAGGGAATGGGTATCCCAGGGCGAATGGCAATTTGATAGCGCGATGCTACAGCTCCGGCTTACGCTGCCGATGAGCGAGCTGATACACAGGCCGCGCGGCTATCTTCCGCCTTCGCAGTGGGACAGCGGCGCGCTGGCTCTGTTTTTACGCCATAACACCAACTGGACCCACACGGACAACACCCGCCAGCACTTCCGCTACCAGTATTTGTGGAGCGGGATCAACGCTGGCAGCAACATTGGACTGTGGCAGCTCCGCCATCAGGGTAACCTGCGCTATGCCGACAGCAATCAGAGCGGTAGCGACTGGCATTACAATCGCGTACGCAGTTGGGTGCAGCGACCACTCGCCGCAATCGACAGCATCCTGACGTTTGGCGATAACTACACTAACTCCAGTTTATTCGGCAGCCTGTCGTTTAATGGTATGAAACTCGCCACGGATGAGCGCATGTGGCCGCAGGGCAAACGCGGCTATGCGCCAGAGGTACGCGGCGTGGCGGCAAGCAGCGCGCGGGTGGTCGTCAAACAGCTGGGCAAAGTTATCTATGAAACCCATGTTCCGCCCGGACCGTTCGCTATTGACGATCTTTACAACACCCGCTATCAGGGTGATTTGCAGGTTGAAGTGATTGAGGCTAACGGAAAAGTATCGCGCTTTACCGTGCCCTATTCTGCGGTTCCCGACTCGGTGCGACCAGGCAACTGGCACTACTCTTTTGCTGTTGGCAAGGTCCGCCAGTACTACCGCATCGACAACCGCTTCCTTGAGGGGACGCTGCAGCACGGGGTAAATAATAATCTCACTCTTAACCTCGGATCGCGGTTGGCGCATGATTATCAGGCCTGGCTGATCGGCGGCGTATGGGCGACCCGCCTTGGCGCATTCGGCATGAACGCCACCTGGTCTGGCGCGCGAGTGGAGCATAATGACCGTCAGCAGGGCTGGCGAGCGGAGCTGAGCTATAGCAAGACCTTTTCCACAGGCACTAATCTGGTGCTGGCGGCCTATCGCTACTCAACCGGTGGATTCCGCGATTTGGAGGATGTATTTGGCGTACGCCGACAGGCGCAAAACGGCATTGATTACTACTCCGACACGCTGCATCAACGTCAACGCCTTTCGGCGACCGTCAGCCAGCCCTTAGGCCATTCAGGTACGCTCAATCTCAGCGCCAGTACCGCCGATTACTACAATAATCAGTCGCGGATCACGCAGCTGCAGCTAGGCTACAGCAACCAGTGGCGAAAAATGAGTTATGGATTTAACCTCGCCAGGCAGCGTTCCACCTGGGACTATGGCCGCTTCTACCGCAGCGTTAACGAACCGCAGGATCTGAGCCAGCGGCAAAAATATACCGAGACGACGCTGTCTTTTACTCTCTCCATTCCATTTGACTGGGGCGATAGCCCGACATCCGTAGCGATGAACTATAACCAGTCGCGCGCGAATCACTCTTCAACCCTGTCGATGACCGGGACCCGTGGCGAGCAGAGCGAACTCTCCTGGTCTGTTTATGGCGGCTATGAGCGCTATCGCAATGGGGACGAAGGGGCATCGACGACTTTCGGCGGTAATCTCCAGCAAAACACCCGTTTTGGCGCGCTGCGTGCGGGCTACGACCAGGGAAAGGACTATCGGCAGGTGGCGCTGGGCTCCTCCGGGACCCTGGTGCTGCATTCCGGTGGCGTGACGCTAGGTCCTTACGCCAGCGACACCTTTGCATTAATTCACGCCGATGGCGCGCAGGGCGCAGTCGTCCAGAACGGTCAGGGGGCGGTAATCGACAGTTTCGGTTACGCCATTTTACCTGCGCTATCTCCGTATCGTCGCAACAACGTCTCACTCGATACTCGCCAGATGCGCAGCGATGCTGAACTGACGGGGGGAAGCCAACAAGTTGTTCCCTATGCCGGCGCGATCGCGCGGGTGAACTTCTCCACGATTACCGGCAAAGCGGTGCTTATCGCGGTGAAAATGGCGGATGGCGGCATTCCGCCGATGGGGGCCGAGGTCATTAACAGCGAAGGGGCCGTCATTGGGATGGTCGGGCAGGGTGGGCAGGTTTATGCCCGTATCAGCACTCCCTCAGGCTCATTGCTGGTGCGTTGGGGAAAAGGGACCGATCGACGTTGCCATGTGCCCTACCAGTTCGATCTACATTCGCCTGAAAACGTGATTTATCTTACAACGACCTGCGAGAGGGAATAGTCTCATGTGTTATCTTCGCCAAACGCTGCTACTTGCTGCTACCCTGCTTTTCAGCACCGCGTCCTGGGCTAACTGCGTTAAAGTGACGGATAATAGTTTCCTTTCTGAGGCGGCGATTAAAGCAGGCTATACCGCGCGCTTCTGGCGCGGCGCCTTTGATGACAATATCGGTCATCTTGGTCTGCCGTCAGTCATTAGCGTTAGCGCGAATAATAAGTTCCAGCCTTCCGGCACCGTGCTTGCCAGTACGGTGGGTAATTTCCTCACTGCAGGCGTTCAGACGCCCTATACGGCAAAGCAGGTGCTTTACCGCTGTGATTTGCAGGACGCCGGGAAGCTGTATGAATTGTATTCAACCAACGGCGATAACTACTTTGTTGGTGGAAGTCGGGCGAAAGAAGTGGAGGGAGCCTACTATGACGCGGAACGTAACGTCGCGGTACGCATGACGAATCTGAGTACCGGCGAATACTATAGCCGCTTCTGGAAGCAGCGCCAGCTTACTGCGGATAGTTGGTTTCAGGACGATCGCGCAATTTATATTCCCGCAGGCGCATTTAGTAATGTCCTGTATGAGATGATTAAAATCGCCGCCTCGGACCACTATGTTTTTGGCGACAGAATTAACAAAGACACCTATAACCAGCCGCGCGGTTATATCGCATTCAAGGGGCCTGGCTTACTGACCTCCGCTATTCAACCCGGTATGGATCATGCTTCAAGTTATTATGGTTGGCCCGAATCCTGGCCCGGTGCGTGGAGTAGCTACAATCAGGTCACCTATATTCGCGGCGCGGCCTGTTCCATTGAAGATTATCCCGCGACGGTGCTGCTTCCTACCATTACAGCGGAGGCGCTCTCTTCTGGCGAAAGCAGCGAAGCGCCTTTCAGCATAACGCTGGAGTGCGAAGCTGGCGCGATGTCCTCGACTCATCCCACCGCTAGTGTCGCTAACGTAGCCATGGGTTTTTTAGTCAATCAGCCTGGCGCCGTGGCCGCCGCGCGCCGCCTTGGCCTGACGACCACCGGCGGTGGATTGACCTGGCTAATGGACACGCATTATGGCGGACAGGGCGTGGCTTCCGGAGTAGGAATACGGATTTACGATGAGGGCGGTGCGCCGCTTAACCTTTTGCCGGACAAAGTGAGTACCGGGACGGGCAACGCCCGTGGCTGGTATGGATATAAAGAGCTCACCGTACTAACGAGCAAAAAAGACCGCGGTTCGGTAGAGGTCTGGCACGGTGATTTTACTGCCTCCCTTGAGGCGCTCGGTGGACAACCGGTAACGGTAGGGAGCGTGGATGCGCAGTTACAGGCAGTGGTTAGTTTTCAGTAAGGCGGTGTTAGCGCTACTGTTGCTGGCAGGCGTCAATTCCGCGTCGTTTGCTGCGGTTAACGTTGACCGAACCCGGCTCGTATTCGCCGCTAGCGATATTGCCCAGTCGCTGACGCTCGCAAACGACAGCGTAACGCCAATGCTGTTACAAGTCTGGACCGACGCCGGAGAGACCGCCTCTTCACCCGATAATAGCCGTACGCCGCTGGTGGTATTGCCGCCCGTCTTTAAAATGCAGCCGGATGAGTTGAGAACGCTTCGCGTGATGCTGAGCTCGCGGCGCAGTCTGCCAGAGGATCGGGAGAGCCTGTTCTGGCTCAACATTTACCAGATACCGCCCGAACTGAGCGCGACGAAAAGCGCTACCCGCAAGCTAGTGTTACCCCTACGGCTGCGGTTGAAGGTATTTATTCGTCCGACCGGTTTAAAGGCGCCCACCGCCAATGATGAACAGAAACTGCGCTTCAGCATCGCTTCGCAGGGCATCACGATAACCAACCCAACGCCGTGGTATATGAGCCTGACAGTAACGGCAACAAAAGGAATCAGGATCGGCTACATCATGCTCGCGCCGTATGAGCGGCGGGATGTGGTGCTCTCTCAGGCTCCGGGCGTGGGAACGACGGTAAACTATGCGGTGATCAATGACTCAGGAAACTGGCGAACTTATACCGCAACCATTATGGCGAAGAAAGAGAGTTGAACCCTGTTTTTTTACCCCATCCCTCCCCGCGCCGCAGTAACGGATGTTTCCGTCACGCGATGAGTTGGTCAAACTCATTGCCGACATGGGGATCGCGGTGCGGGCGCTGCTGCGTAAAAATGTTGAGCCTTATGAAGAACTGGGCCTCGCAGAAGATAGATTTACTGACGATCGGTTAATCGACTTTATGCTGCAGCATCCGATCCTGATTAACCGCCCGATTGTGGTGACACCGTTGGGAACGCGTCTGTGCCGTCCTTCTGAAGTTGTTCTGGATATTCTTCCCGATGTTCAGCAAGGAGCTTTCGCTAAGGAAGATGGCGAGAAAGTCGTTGATGACGCGGGTAAACGGCTGAAATAAAAAATCCGGGGCGATCTCATTTTTTATGAACATTGCCCAGGACGTGGCGATTATCTGTTGATGCCTCCTGATACCGCTTACGCAGTTTCAGCAGCCGGGAAACCAGTATTACCACGGCGATACCGGCCATCAGCGCCGCGCAGTGGAAGGCGATTCTGCCACCGGCATGGAAGTAGATCCAACGGGTTGCCTCAATGGAAGCGGCAAACGCGCTCAGGGCCAGAATATTCAGCGTGGCGGACACGGTGCCTTTTGGCAGATGATGGGAAAAGAGCGTGAAGCGGAACAGCACCGGGTAGAGTAGCCCAATCCCCAGCGCATAAACGCTGGTACCCAGCACCGACCAGAACCAGACATGCGGCCACAGAAGATTACCGACCAGCAGGATCAGCAGGCCGGTCAGCTGTATCGGAACGGTACGCCAGATAAAGCGCGGCGAAGTGGGGTCTTTTACCACGTTCGCCACGATCGCGCTGGCGATAATCAGCCCACTGAACACCGGCACCTGAGTCCAGGCATATGCCGCAGGAGACAGGCCGCCGTGTTCAATCAGAATCACCGGAGAGAGCGCCACCCAGGTGATCATCGGCACGTTGCCAAAGGCCACCGCCAGCGAACCGGTCAGCACCACGGGATGACGAAACGCCGCGATGAAATCAGCCAGCACTTCCCCCGGTTTAAATCCCCGTCCCTGAGAGATAACGGTTTCCGGCATTTTAAAAAGCAGCAGGGCCCAGGCCACCAGGCCCAGCGCGCCAATAATGGCAAACAGCAGTTTCCAGTGCATCACCGTCATTAGCGTCGCGCCCGCCAGCGGTCCGATAACTGGCGCAAGCAGGACGATAGAGGTTAGCGCAGCCATGATTCTGATCGAATCGGTTTCCCCAAACGCTTCCTGAATCGACACATAGCCCACGGTTGAGATAAAGCAGATGCTTGTTCCCTGGATAAAACGGGCGACGAAGTATTGCGCGATCGAAGCGACAAACAGCATGCTCAGGCAGGAGAGAGCAAAAATCAGGGCGCCGGTGAGCAGAACGGGGCGGCGGCCGATACGATCTGACAGAGGGCCCAGCAGCCACTGCAGCGCCAGGCCTCCAGCCATATACAGGCTGACCGATACCGGAGCCAGGGTGACATCAGCCTGAAGCTCGTTGATGATATGGATAATGCCTGGCTGAATAAGATCCGTGGTCAGGTAAGCCGAAAAATCATAAATAATCATCGCCAGCGGAAACAACATGACGCTGCCGTACTGGATTAAACGCCGTGGCGGGGTATTCATGCGGGCTCCGGGGAATCTGCCATCCTGCATCTTAGTATCTGTAAACCAACTCAACCGACCCTAAACGGAGATAAAATAATCCTGTTTTTTGTGTGGTTTTTGGGCCTTATACCACGTGCGCACATCAGCGCTGGACGTGAGGCGATCGGCGCTCTATTGTCATCAACGTCCGGAAGTTGTCATTCATTAAAGGCGCTTAAATAACGGGATATCTATGTTACTGATCTTTGGCGGTCTGCCCGGTACCGGGAAATCAACCATTGCTCGCCTGCTGGCCGCCAGGCTGGGAGCCGTCTGGTTACGGATTGATTCAATTGAACAGGCGCTGATTCGCGCCGAAACCGTCACCCGGCACGATATAGGACCAGCCGGATATCTGGCGGCGTACGCCATTGCCGCGGATAACCTCAGGCTGGGCAACGTGGTGATTGCCGACTCAGTTAACCCTATAGCCATTACCCGCCAGGCATGGAGAGCGGTCGCGACCGACAATGCTGCGCCTTATCTGGAGATAGAATTGACCTGCTCCGACCAAACGCAGCATCGGTATCGCGTGGAAAACCGCGCAGCGGACATTCGCGGCCATATTCTGCCGGACTGGCAAAAGGTCATCACCCGTGAGTACGAACCCTGGCGCACCGCCAGCCTGACTCTGGATACCTCGGTGCTGACCGCAGAAGAGGCGGTAGAGCGGATCGTTGAGCATATTGCGTCACGCGATCGCCACGCACCGGTAGGTTCATAGAAGCCGCCGGGCATCGGCGGCAAAAACCTACATAAAGAACTTCACGGCCTGCTGGAGGGTGGTACCGACGCCCCATAACAGCGGCACGCTCACCGCTAACCAGCTTACGGTTAACAGCAGCGTGGACGGGCGGGGCTCCCACGTGAGCTGGGCATCCTTGTTGATGGTATACAGTCCTTTCGCCTGCTGCTGCTGTTCCGCGGTCATCGCATGCTCTTCCGTCAGCGGACGCACCAGCTGATTACAGATAAAACCCAACACCAGCAGGCCGGTCAGGACCATCAGCGTAATATCGTAGACGCGCTCGGGCGAGACCCCGTGCGTTAGCTGATACTCGCGCAGATAGTTCACCAGTACCGGGCCGCTGATCCCCGCCGCCGACCAGGCGGTTAACAGGCGCCCGTGAATCGCGCCCACCATTTGTGAGCCAAAGACGTCGGCCAGATAGGCGGGAATACTGGCAAAGCCTCCGCCGTACATCGAAATGATAATGCACATTGCGCAGACATACAGCGCGATATAGCCGCCGTGATTCACCAGCGGCAACGTGCCGTACAGCACGGCGCCCAGGCAGAAAATGATCGTAAAGGTCATTTTCCGCCCGCACAGGTCGGATACCGATGCCCAGAAAAAACGTCCCAGGATGTTAAACAGGCTGAGCAGACCGGTAAATCCTGCGGCCATGGTTGCAATGCGTTTCAGCTGCTCGCCGTTCAGCTCATGCCAGCTGAGATCGAGCGACAGCAGTTTGCCGGCAAAGATCTCCTGCAGCATCGGCGAAGCCATACCGAGAATGCCGATCCCCGCGGTGACGTTGAGCCACAGCACCATCCACAGCAGCCAGAACTGCGGAGTGCGGCAGGCAACGCGGACGTGCACCTGGATCGTGGGATTATTGCGGATCGTTTTTTGCGCCTTCTCACCCGAAGGATGCCAGCCCATGGGCGGCAGGCGATAGCCAAAGGTACCGGCGAGCATAAACAGCGCATAAATCGCCGCCAGCGCCAGAATGCTTTGCCATACCCCGTTGCCGGCCGGACCGGCGAAGTAATTCATCAGACCGTTTGCCAGCGGCGCGCCCACCAGCGCTCCCCCGCCAAAACCCATAATCGCCATCCCGGCCGCCATTCCGCGCTTGTCAGGAAACCAGCGCAGCAGCGTCGAAACCGGTGAAATATAGCCCAGTCCGAGACCGATTCCGCCGATGACCCCGGCCCCCAGCCACAGCAGCCATAGCTGATGGAAATAGATAGCGACGCTGGATAGCAGCAGGCCGCCGCACCAGCACAAGGTGGCAATAAAGCTCACCAGCCGCGGTCCAACCTTCTCAAGCCAGCTGCCCCACAGCGCCGCCGAACAGCCGAGAAAAACAAAAAACAGCGTGTAGGTCCAGCCCAGCATGGAGATTTTCCAGTCGCAATCGCGGGTAAACAGCTGCTGCCAGAACGACATCGTGGCGGGGCATTGCAAGGACGCGCTTCCTCCTATGAGCTGCGACATAGGCAGCCAGTAAACGGAAAATCCATAGGCCATACCTATGCAGAGATGAACCGCCAGCGCGGCCGGTGGCACCAGCCAGCGGTTAAAGCCGGGCCTGGCGATGATACGGGGTTTCGCGAAAAAATCGCGGAGGGGAGAGACCGGTGCGGTCGCGATGTTTTCATTCATTTGCGCCATTTTCCTGTCCTTTTTATCGATATTGGCCGACGAATGCTGCGGTCGGGGAACGTAGATAAAAGGCAAGAACGGTGCCATTTGATTAAATTGTGTACAAAAATGGCGACTGAAGCGAGCAAGCTTCGCCGAACGGCTGAGGCGAAAAGCCCGCCATCGGCGAAGGAGGCACCGCCCGCGATAAAATCGCCGGGCGCGCTATTATTTTGATAAACGGCGATCTCAGAGTGATACGCGGTACCTGGTGGCGAGGGCGCGTACCGGCCTGCTCGCCCGCCGCTCGTTAGCTTAAGGTATCAATCCATTCGCTCTGGCGCGGGTTCTGCCGACGATAGCAGTGTACCGACACCGCCAGCTGCGTCAGGTCGGTGAAGACCATCGGATCGAGCTGAATATGCTTTTTAATCTGCTGTAGCCGGTAGGTGAGCGTATTGCGATGAATCCCCAACAGCAGCGACGTTTTGCCCGGCTCGGCGTTATTGGCAATAAAGCTGCTGAGGGTATCCAGCAGCACTTCGCCGGAATCATGCTCAAGCAGCTGGCGTACGTTATTGATGAAAAAATTGACCATATAGCTGTCTTCCAGCACCCGGAACAGGCAGAGCATCGCCATTTCGCGAAAGTAGTAGATCTGCCGCTGCGGCTGCACTTTGCTCCCCACCTCAATCACCGAACGGGCGAATCGGATGGCCTCGCGAATATCCGGAGCGCTGTCCGCCTGCACGCCAATGCCGATATGGTAATGGCTGATCTGATTGCTGAGGACAAACTCGATGCCCCGCAGCAGCGTTTCCTGGGATTCGCTCAGCGTATTGAGGAGCAATATTTCATTGCTGCCCAGCAAAATCACGTCTCTTACCCCGGACAGCTGCGAGAATTCCCGCAGCAGCGTACTCAGTATTTCGCTTAGCTGGTGCTGTTCGACCTGGACGGTTACCACGACCGGCACCAGCGGCGCATCAAAAGCGAAGCCAAGCTCCACCAGGCGATGAAGCGCTTCCTGTCCGGCGGGCGAAGCGCCTTGATCAAGATATTGACCAAACAGTGTATCGCGCAGACGCTGTCGCCAGTTGGTTTCCCGCATCTCTATGGCCTGGCGGACCAGCAGCTCGGCGGTGAGTACCGCCAGTTCAGCATAGCGGCTGATCGCCGCGGGATCGCCGCTGATGCCCACCACCATCACCACGCGATCGTCATAGATAATGGGATGATTAATACCGGGATGCACATTCTGAAAACGCGCGGCTTCCGCAGTGTTATTAATACAAATGCGTTTACCGGTGCGTATCACCTCACGGGCGATCTCATGCTGCTCGCCGATACGATGCCGTTCACCTGAGGCAATGATCTGTCCATGATGGTCAATCACGTTCACGTTATGATGAATTATCGCCATTGCCCGGGCGACAATTTCATTAGCCAGCGCCGTCGTAATAATCATACAGTTATCCGCTTATGTGCCTCTCCGCGCCGCCCGCTCAGAAAGGTTCGTAGAACATTCTCCGCTGCGTCGGCGAGGAGCTGTTCGCATGTGTTCATCGACTCCGCCAGCGGCATAGGGCGCTGGCAGATAGACCACATCGCGTCAATATGGTGTTGATACAATTGCCGACTGCTCTCATCGCGTCCGCCGCAAAGGGCCACAACCGGTACGCCGTGGCGCGCCGCTTTGCCCGCCACGCCCACCGGGGCTTTACCAAAGGCACTCTGACGATCGAGCCAGCCTTCCCCGACGATGGTCAGCGCGGCATCGCTAAGATGACGGTCGGCGTTAAGCAGTTCGAGCACCAGGTCAATGCCCGGGCGCAGCGTGGCGCCCGCATAGGCGATTAGCGCGGCCCCCATACCGCCCGCGGCCCCGGTGCCGGGCCGTTCGCTGACGTCGTAGCCGAGCGTTTGCGTAAGTTGCCGACTGTAGTGCGCCATACCCGCCTCCAGCTCCCTGAGCGCCGCCTCATCCGCGCCTTTCTGCGCGCCATACACCCAGGTGGCGCCATCTTCCCCAAGCAGAGGATTTGTGACGTCGCAGGAGGCCTGTATTTCGGCCTGTCGTAAGCGCGGATCCATGGCGCTTAAATCGATGCGCTGAATATGCGCTAGATCCTTGCCCGCCGCGGGAACCGGCAGCAGCGTGCCGTCCTCGCGCCAGAAGCGGGCGCCAAGCGCCTGGGCAAAACCGATACCGCCATCGTTGGTCGCGCTGCCCCCCAGCCCGATAATCAAACGCCGACACCCGGCATCCAGCGCCGCTTTTACCTGTTCCCCCAGGCCAAAGCTGCTGGCCAGGCGCACATCCCGCTGCGCTTTCGGCGTGAGCTCCAGCCCACAGCTTTGCGCCATCTCGATAATGGCCCGTTCGCCGGGCAGGATCAGAAACGCGGCCTGTACGGAGAGACCGTAAGGCGAGGCGCAACGCTGCTGCTGCCACCTTGCGCCCTTCAGCTGCGGACTTTCCGCAAGGGCCGAGAGCAGCCCCTCTCCGCCGTCCGACACGGGCATTTCGACGAGCTCCAGCTCCTCGTCAACCCGGCGCAACCCCTGTGCTACCGCTGCGCAAGCGGCCTGCGCGCTACAGCTACCCTTAAACGAATCCAGCGCGATAACAATCTTCATGCGTTCTCCTGCGTTAATGCGCTTTGCGCGGCGTTTTATCGGTGGTCATAAGCTGCAATAACATCCCCAGCAGCGCGCATCCCGCCATGGTAAAGAAGGCGTAGATATAACCCGCCGGATTTTCCCACCCCCCACCGAACTGGATGAGCCAGCCCATAAGCAATGGCGAAATGCCGCCGCCGATAAACATCGCCGTGGTGATAATGCCGTTGGCGGTAGAGGTGGCGCGTTCTTCGGCGGAGTCCGAAGCCATGGCGTAGTAGATAGGCCACACGGCGTTGGCCACCAGGCCAAAAAATAGCTGAATGGCGATAAGGCGCGGCATATTGGTGGCGAAATAGAACAGCGCAATGCCGATACTCATCCACAGACCGCAGACGATCAGAGTACGTTTACGGCCAAAGCTATCGGAGAGCCAGGGCCAAATTATCTGGCCCAGGGTACCGGTAAGCGTGAAGATAATACTTAGCCCGGCGGATGCCGCCAGCGACAGGCCGGAGACGTGATAAAGGTACGGCGGCAGCACAACGTTAATGCCCATATAGACAATTTGCGTCAGCAGGGTATTGCCCGCCGTTAGCGAAATATTGCGGTTGCGCAGGGTGCGTAAAAAGGTCTTCATCCCTTCGCCTTTGGCAACATGGCTGCTTTCCTGGGTCGCCGGGCGAGTCATCCCCTGGCTATCGATATGCAGATAAAGCGTGTTGATGCGATCGGCGGTGGAATATTTCGCCCAGAAAATCATCAGCGGGATGGCGACGATCAGCGCCAGCAGGAAGCAGTAGCGCCAGCTGCCTTCGCCAAATGCGGAAAGCACCAGACTTGCCACCACGCCGCTCAGCAGCGCGCCAATCGGATAGCCGGTATGATGCACCCCCAGCGCGAAGCCGCGTTTCTCTTTCGGCCACCACTCTGCGGTGTTGCTGACGCCGACGGGCTCGCCCCAGCCGGCCCCGAGGTTGACGCCAACGCGCAGCAGCACAAAAGCCGTCAGCCCGTGGCTGATCGCTTTAATTCCGGAAAGAAAAGAGAGGGCGGTATAGCCCAGCACCAGCGGTACCTGAAAGCGCGCTCGCTTCCAGCCTGAACCGTAGCGATCGCTCCAGATGGAGCCGGGGATATCCAGCACCGCAAGGGCAACCATAATCAGGGCGACGACGTTGCCCCACTGTTCCGGCGAGAGCGAAAACTCTTTAGAGATGACCGGGCCAAGGCGCAGGATCATCTCGCGATCGTAGGCGTTAAGCACCCAGATTAGCCAGCAAACCAGCAGCGAAACCCAGGAGAAACGATGTATCAGCCGCTTTTTTCCACCTTGTTCGCCGGCAGGCGTGTGATTGATTGTTGTCATAGTCGTGTTTACTCCGCGGCGTCGCGACAGCATGATGCGCGCCGCCTGGTGTCAGGGTCAGAGTCAGTTCGCCGGGTATTATTGTTATCGCGGCGAGCCGGAGGTTGGCTTAGCCGGCAAAACGCCGTTCCGCTACGCCGGTCACGCCCAGGTCGTATAGGGCGAACAGGCTGCCGCGCAGCTGATTATCTTCCGGGAAGCGCGGGAGGGGCGGCTGTGCCATTGAGGTGACGTACAGCACGTCGAGGTTTTCGCCGCCGAACATTACGCTGGTCACTTTTTTCACCGGCATCTCAATGATGCGATCGACCTTGCCCTCCGGCGTGTAGCGTACCAGCTTGCCCGCGTAGACCAGCGCGTTCCACAGATAGCCTTCGCTGTCCACGGTGGCGCCATCCGCCGCGCCGCCTTCGCTGCGATCGACACGGCAAAAGACTCGTTCTCCGGAGAGATCGCCGGTCGCGGTGTTGTAGTCCCAGGCGCAGATTTCGCCCGTCCAGGTATCGGCAAAATAGAACGTCTCGCCGGAGGGGCTCCAGCAGGGGGCGTTAGAGACGATGATATTTTTCTTCAGCACGTGCAGTGACAGATCGGCGTCCAGGCGATATAGCGCGCCGCTCGGCTCCTCTTCACGCATATCCATCGATCCGAACAGAAAACGTCCCTGACGATCGACTTTGCCGTCGTTGAGCCGGTTAAAGGGCCGGTCCGCTTCCGGATGGTGCAGTAGCGTCAGCTCGCCGCTGGCGAAGTCGAGCAGATGCACGCCATTCTGTAGCGCCACCACCGCGCCTTCGCCGTTCTGGCGCAGGGCGAAAGAGCCAATTTTCTGCCGCACGTCCCAGCTCTTAATCGCGCCGCCCTGCGCGTTACAGGCGAACAGGCGCCCGTCGAGGCTGTCCACCCACCAAAGACGCTGCTGTTCGACATCCCAGACCGGGCTTTCGCCGAGTCGAGTTTTTAAATCCAGTAAGACTTCGATGCGCATAAGAACCTCCTGATTACGCTTTTTCGCCGTCGGCCTGTTTTGCCGATGCACTGCCGGGGGATGACGAACTTTTGATGAACACAGACACCAGCGCGCCGACGATCAGTAGCGCGACGGCGAACCATAAGCCGGACGTTGCCGCGCCGGTGCGGTCCTCAAACGCGCCGAGAATAAACGGCCCGAGAAAGCCGCCGCACAGCCCGAGGCAGTTAAGCAGGCCGAAGCTGCCCGCCAGCATATGCCCGCTCATGATCGAGGGGAGCCAGTTAAAGATGATGGATTGCATGGCGAAGAACATGAAGGCGGCCAGCGAGAAGCCAAGCAGCGCCACGCCGTGACCGGCAATTGCGCCAATGGCCATGCCGGTCGCCATGACCAGATATCCGGCCATCAGCATGCTGCGCGAACGCTGCTCCGTCCGGGCGAAGCGCGGCAGCAGGATCCCGCCAGCGGCGGCTGCGATCCACGGGATGGCGGTCAGCAGACCGATCTGCAGCGGGGTAAGCTGGCCCCAGCTACCGATGATCCCCGGCAGGAAATAACTCAGGCCGTAAACCGAAAACTGGTGAGTAAAGTAAATCAGCACCAGCAACAAAAATACGCGGGTGGTGAGCGCTGTTTTCAGGGAAAAACGGCTCGGCGTATGGCGCGTCTCCTCGGCTTCTTTCTCCAGTACCGCGTTGATTGCCTGCATGTCGTTGCTGTCCAGCCAGCGGGCGTCAGCCGGTTTATCCGGCAGTCTGCGCCAGACGACGAACGCCAGCGCTATCGCGGGCAGCCCTTCGATAAAGAACATCCACTGCCAGCCGTGCCAGCCGGACATTCCATCAAGGCTTAATAACAATCCGCCCAGCGGCGCGCCGATAATATTGGCCAGGCAGACTCCCAGCAGGAACAGACCGGTGGCTTTAGCGCGCTCTTCGCGGCCAAACCAGAGGGTCAGGTAGTAAATAATGCCCGGATAGAGCCCTGCTTCGGCGGCGCCGAGCAAAAGGCGCATCACGTAAAAGGACGTAGGCCCGGTGACAAACGCCATGCCGCAGGAGATGATCCCCCAGGTGATCATGATGCGGGCGATCCAGCGCCGTGCGCCAATCCGGGTTAAAAACAGGTTGCTGGGGATCTCCAGCACCGCGTAGGTGAGAAAAAACAACCCGGCCCCGAGGCCGAATGCGGTTGCGGAAAGGCCGATATCCACCGACATGGTCGCTTTCGCCATGCCAATATTGGTACGATCAATAAAGCTGATGATGTACGCCACGATAAGCAGCGGCATCAAATGGCGGTAGATCTTTTTATGGGTGCGCTGTAGCTGCGTCCCGTTTACCGCCTTTTCATTTATTGCGGACATGGTTATTATTTCCCCGTATTCGTGGTCAGAAGCCTTGCCGGGATCGCGTCGATCCCGTTCGTCAGCTCACAGGTTGTCGCCGGGTGCTGACCCGAACGACGCCCGGCCCGAAGCCCCACTTCGGGCCGTCTTTTCCTAAGCGCCTTCGCGCTCGAACAGCATAGAAATCCCCTGGCCGCCGCCGATGCACATGGTGACCAGACCGGTGCGCGCGCCGCTGCGCGCCATTTCATACATCAGTTTGACCGGCAGGATCGCACCGCTGGCGCCCACCGGGTGGCCGAGGGCGATCGCGCCGCCGTTGACGTTAACGCGGGCTGGATCGAGACGCAGATCGTTCATCACCGCCAGCGCCTGGGCGGCGAAGGCCTCATTGAGTTCAATTAAATCGATGGCGTGAACATCCATATTGAGACGGTTCATCAGGCGTCGGGTAGCGGGAGAGGGGCCAAACCCCATAATCTCCGCGCCGCAGCCGGCGACCGCCCAGCCGCGAATCCGCATGCGCGGAGTTAAGCCGCGCTGTTCCGCCTGCTGGCGGGTCATCATCACCAGCGCGGCCGCGCCGTCGTTAATGCCGGAGGAGTTGGCCGCCGTCACCACGCCGTCGGCTTTAAATGCCGGACGCAGCGCGGCGAGCTTTTCGCGCGGGGTGTCGCGCGGGTGTTCATCGGTCGCGAACAGGCGGGTCGCTTTTTTGCCGTCCGGTACCTCAAGGGCCAGAATCTGCTCGCGGAAGCGATCCTCAGCGATCGCCTTCAGCGCCTTTTGCTGGCTCGACCAGGCGAAATCGTCCATCACTTCGCGGGTAATACCGAAGCGTTGCGCGACGTTTTCCGCCGTGATGCCGTTGTGATAAGGCCCTTCTGGCCAGGTAAGGATGGAGATCAGTCCATCTTCCAGCTCGCCGTGGCCCATGCGATAGCCATCGCGCGCTTTGCGCAGGTAGTAGGGCAACTGGGTCATATTTTCCGTTCCGCAGGCGACGACCACCTCGGCCTGGCCGCTTTGCAGCTGCATCATGCCGTCCGCCAGGGCCTGAAGCCCGGAGCCGCACTGGCGGTTAACCGAATACGCGGTGCTCTCCTGCGGGATCCCCGCCCGCAGCTGGCAGATGCGGGCGATAAAACCGCTTTCGGCGATTTGCCCGACGTTGCCGACGATCGTTTCATCGATATCCTGCGGCGCAAGCCCGGCGCGGGCGATCGCTTCGCGAATAACCGCTGCCCCGAGATCGTGCTGGTGGGTATGCTTAAGACTGCCGTTAAACGTGCCAATAGCGGTACGGACGCCGCTGACAACCACAATATCATTAGCCTGTGTCATCGTTTTTCTCCTTACAGCACCATGCCGCCGCCGACGTTAATCACTTCCCCGTTGATATAGCGCGCGCCGTCGGACGCCAGAAACGCCACGCACTCGCCAACGTCTTTCGCCTCCCCCGCGTAGCCCGCAGGGATCTTGTTGATCATGATTTGCCAGACGTTTTCCGGGACGCCGCGCGTCATATCGGTATCGATAAAGCCCGGGCAGATGGCGTTAACCGTGACGCCTTTTTTCGCCAGTTCGCGGCAGGCGGTTTTGGTCATCCCCACCACGCCGGCTTTTGACGCCGAATAGTTGGTTTGCCCGACGTTGCCAAGCCAGCTGGCGGAAGCGATATTGATAATGCGGCCCGCGCCGCGTTCGCGCATGCGGATGGCGGCCTGCTGCATACAGAGAAAAGTGCCCTTCAGATTGACATCGATCACCATGTCCCAGTCCGCTTCGGAGAGTTTGTGCAGCATGGCGTCGCGGTTGATTCCGGCGTTATTCACCACAATATCCACCGGGCCAAACGCCTCTTCGGCCTGGGAAAACAGCGCTTCGACCTGCGCTTTTTCACCGATATTGCAGCTGATAAACAGCGCCTGTGCGCCCGATTCGCGCAGGGACGCGGCGGCGGCTTCGCCGTGCGCGTCGCGATCGGCGATGATCACGCGCGCGCCTTCCCGCGCAAGCACCTGGGCAATGCCAAAGCCGATACCGCGCGCGGCGCCGGTAACAATGGCGGTTTTACTGGCAAGTTTCATAGCTAATTTCCTTGTGAGTCAGAGGATGAATTCCGGGACAGATGTTCCGCGAGGGCGCAAGGCTGCGGGGTGAACAAGCGACTGTCCATAACCTGAAGATCCGCGGCGATCGCCGGACGAAAATCCATATGCGCCAGGATGTCGCGCTCAAGATCGATACCGGGGGCTATTTCCGTCAGCACCGGCCCCTCCGGGCGCAGTTCGAAAACCGCCCGTTCGGTGACGTAATGCATGGTTTGTCCTTTGGCGCGGGCCAGCTCGCCGTTGTAGGAAACCTGATTCACCCCGGCGACGAATTTGCGTACCTCGCCTTCGCGGCGGATATGCAGGGCCCCTTGTTCACAGGCGATCTCCAGCCCTTTGGCGGTAAAAGAGGAGCAGAACACGACGTGGCGGGCATTCTGGGTGATATCGATAAAACCGCCCGCGCCGGGGCAGGATGCGCCGAGCCGCGTGGCGTTGACGTGGCCGTGCGGGTCCATCTCGCCGGCGCCCATAAAGGTGATATCGACCCCCGCGCCGTTGTAATAGAGCATTTGATCCTGGTGGCTTATCATCGCGCTCAGGTTACGACCGATGCCGAAATCAACGCCGCCCGCCTGCTGCCCGCCGTAGATCCCTGACTCCACGGTGATGGTGACCTGCTCGCCGAGCCGTTCTTCGTGAATGATGGCGCCAATAACATCGTTAGGAATGCCGGTGCCGAGATTGATGACGCAGCCGGGCGTCAGATAGCGGCAGGCAATCCGCCCGATAAGCTTGCGCAGGTCGAGCGGCAGCGGTGCGTTCTGCGCGGCAGGCAGCTGGATATCGCCGCACAGCGCCGGATCGAAGTCCCAGCTGGAGGTCTGGCGGTGATCCATCTGCGGCTCTTCGCATACCACAATGGCGTCGATCAGGTTGCCGGGAACGGTGATGCTTTTCGGATGCAGCGAGCCTTTCGCCACGCGATATTTCACCTGCGCCAGCACCTTCGCCCCATAGCGTCTGGCGGCGAGAACCGCGTGCAGAACTTCCAGCTTCATCACCTCTTCATCGGTCGTGAGGTTGCCCTCTTCATCAGCATGGGTGCCGCGCACAATGACCACGTCCAGAGGAATGGCCGGGTAGAACAGATATTCGTCGCCGCGAAACGTAACGTGCTCGATCAGATCGGGCCGTTCGCGGGTGCGGGCGTTCATCCGCCCGCCTTCCATGCGCGGATCGACAAAGGTACCGAGCCCGACGGGGGAAAGCCGCCCGGTAAGCCCGGCGGCCATCGCGCTATAGAGATGGACGATCTGCCCCTGCGGCAGACACCAGGCTTCCACTTCGTTGTTGTTGATCATCGCCATCCAGCGCGGCGCCAGGCCCCAGTGCGAGCCGATAAGCCGCGTCACCATACCCGGATGGGCGAAGTGCTGGATGCCGCGCTGGCGATCGCTTTGCCCAGCGGCATGCAGCAGCGTCAGGTCGCGCGGTTCGCCCGAGGTCAGAAAGCGCGCTTCGATAGCGCTTAAAATGGACTCCGCCGCGCCGATAAGCGTCATCCCGACGGTGCAGACGGTGTCGCCGCTGGCGACCCGCTGGGCCGCTTGATGGGCGTCGATAAATTTGCTGCTCACTTTTTATCCTCCGTTGATAGCGTGATGATGGATTCCGCGAGGCGCGTTTTGAGCTGTTGTTTGCTCACTTTTCCGTTATGGGTGCGCGGTAAAACGCGGGTGAAAATAATGCGCGCCGGCAGCTTAAAGCGGGCGATTTTGACCTTCAGCCAGCCGAGGATCTCTTCGCTGGTCAGGTGGTGCTGGCCGTCCGGCACGATAAACGCCACCGGCTCTTCGCCATAGATCGGGCTGGGGGTCGGGATGACGGCAACTTCCCGCACTCCCCGATAGGTAGAGAGAATGTTTTCCAGCTCCAGCGAGTAAATCTTCTCTCCGCCGCGATTGATCATGTCCTTGCTGCGGTCTTTTATGTACAACCAGCCTTCATCGTCGAGATAGCCCAGGTCGCCGGTACAAAACCAGCCCTGCGCATCGCAGCTCGGGCGTCGTTCGCTGTGCTGCCAGTACTCGCGGATCACCACGTCGCCTTTTAGCCAGATATGCCCGATTTGCCCGGCGGGGAGGAGCTGCTGGCGATCGTTGCGGATCGTAATGGCGAGGCCGGGGATCGCCTGGCCCGAACTGCCGCATTTATCGCTGCCCCAGACGTCGCCCGGAAAAATCGTCGCGGGTGAGGTCGTTTCGGTGAGCCCGTAGATCGGCTGAATCGCCGTATGCGGAAACAGGGTTTTTAACTCGTTGATCAGTCCATCGCTCAGGTGGCCCGCGCCGCAGGCAATCGTGCGTAACGCGGGGAAATCGCCTGGATGACTGGCGCTCTGCTCGCGTGCCGCCTGGCAGAGAAGGATAAAGATGGTTGGCGAGCCGTGCAGAAAGGTAATGTTCTGTTCGCGCAGGGTGCCGATCACCTGCGGGGCGTTGAACCGGTGCTGCAGCCAGATGCTCGCGCCGAGGCTAATAAACAGCGCCAGCAGCGCCGACAGGCCGGTGATGTGATAGATAGGTACCGCCAGAATGGTGCTATCCGCGGCAGTGAGATTCAGTTTTTGCGTATAGGCGTCAATCGCGCAGAGCAGGTTATTGTGCGTGATAATCGCCCCTTTAGGCTCTCCGGTGGTACCGGAGGTGAACATCATCACCGCCGTATCATCGCGGTTAACCGGGACCGGCTGGCGGGTCAGCGGTTCGGGAAGTGAGATCGCCTGCCATTCGCTGAGCGAAACCGCGCGCGCGTCGGGGGTGTTTTTCAGCCAGTCCTGTACGGTCGCATCGAACAGCACGACCCGCGGGGCGATATGGCCCACCAGCTCCTCGCTTTCGGCCTGCTTAAGCTTAGTGCTGAAAGGCACCACTTCGATGCCCAGACCAAGCGCGGCAAAAAGGACTTCGCAAAAAGCGGGATGATTCCCCCAGGCCAGCAGGATTCGATCGCCTTTGCGCAGCGACCAGACCTGGTCAAGCTGCGCCATCGCTCGCTGTACCCGCAGGTGAAAATCGCGGTACAGATAGCGCCGATCCTCAAACGCCAGCGCCAGGGCATCCGGGCTGCGGGCGGCGCTGTGTCTCAGGGCCTGGTACAGATTCTGGAAGTCGGCGGAGGTGCTGCTCATTTGTCTCTCCTGATATTGCGTATTGACTGGAAATAGTCTGGGGAAATTCAGGAGAGGAAATTGCCGAATGGCTCACAATAGAAAATCAACAAAACAGAAGCAATTTTGTAACATTGCACAATAGGCAGGAGAGGCCGGTTGGGGGAGAGAAAATCTGGAAGCAGACAGGCTTTTGTAAAGCCTGAGGAAGCCCACTTTTAGACCCGTGTTAACCGGGCCTAAAAGGGAGAAGGGGATCAGCCCGGCCGCTTAGCGCTTAAAGGCATCGAACTCGAGCCGTTCGCCATCGGGGCCGCGAATAAGCAGGAAGCGCACATTTTCTTCCTCAATCGGCCCTTCATCGAGCGGATAACCGAGCGCCGCCAGCCGCTGCTGCACCGCATCCAGATCGCTGACTTCCAGCGCCAGATGATCGATACCGCAGCGAGGGGCGTCAAAAGGCGTTCCTTCGGGAAGCTGGTACAGCTCGAGGACGGCGCCCGCCATTTCAAGAAACGCGACTTCAATAGCGCCCTGCGGCGACGGTTTGCTAAACCGCTGCTGGCGCTGAAAGCCCAGCGGTTCATAGAAGGCAAGCGAACGCGTTAAGTCGCTGACCTGATAGCCAATATGAGCAATCGTGTTGATCAGTTCGCGCATGTTATACCCCCTTACGCACGCACCAGAAACCGTAGAAAGCGACATACACAAAGCACACAAGTGGGGCGATAAAAGCGATTTGCATATTGCCGCCGTTCATATCTGAGATAATGCCCATCACCAGCGGAATAACGGCCCCGCCGATAATCGACATCACCACGATCGAGCCTGCGGTCTGGGTATCTTTCCCCATCCCTTTGATGACCAGACCAAAGTTTGTCGGCCAGCATGGCGCCATACAGAAGCTGACCAGAATGAGCGCATAGACCGCCAGCATTGAACTGCTGAATACGGCAACCAGTAAAAGGGCGGTGGCGGCCAGGGCAAAGGTACCGAGCAGCAGCGCCGGATTCAGGCGGTTCATCAACCAGGTGGCCACGGTTTTACCCACGGCGTAAATCACCAGAGAAGCCAGCAGCCAGTAGGTTGCGGAGTGCTCGCTGGTGCCCTGCTGCACGAGCTGCACAAAGCGAATCGTGAAGCTCCATACGCCAACCTGGGCGCCGACGTACAAAAACTGCGACAGGATCCCGAGGCGAAAGCGCGGGATGGCAAACAGGCGTTTCAGCGTAGGCCCCATGCTTTCCGTCGGGAGCTGCTGCTGCTGAGAGGGCGTGCCCTTGCAGGACGGGAATTTAATAAACACGAACACCAGCGCCAGCACCACCAGCACGGAGCCGATAATCAGATAAGGCCCGACCACCTGGCCGACCATCTGATGGCGCGCGGCGTCCGCGGCGGCGGCGGGCATCGCCAGCAGCTGTTCATGGCTCGGATCGTTTTCGCCGAAGACCATCACCTGGCCAATCAGCACGCCGGAAATCACGCCCAGCGAGTTGAAGATCTGCGAAAAGTTAATGCGCTGGGTGGAGGAGTGGATCGGGCCCAGCAGGCTGGAGTAGGTGTTTGCCGAGGTTTCCAGAAAAGAGAGTCCGCAGGCGATCACCCCCAGGCAGGCGAGGAACGCGCCGTAGGTCATGATCTGCGCGGCCGGGACGAACAGGAAACAGCCGAGGGCGTACAGGCACAGCCCAATAATAATCGCCGCTTTATAGGAATAACGCTTAATCAGCGCCGCCGCAGGCAGGGCGACAAAGAAGTAGCCGAGGAAAAAAATCGACTGCACCAGCGCCGTCTGGGTATCCGTTAAATCGAAGCCCTTTTTAAACTGGGCGATCAAGATATCATTCAGGTTGCCCGCCATCCCCCACAGCGCAAACAGGCAACAGACCAGTAAAAATTGCAGCCAGGGGGTGTGCGGTAAATACGCGCTGGTGTCCAGTTTTTCATTGTGGACCGCCGCTTTATCGACCTTATCCGTGATTAGCGTACTCATTGAGCTATCCTCTTAATGGTTTTTATACAGTAGGGTTTAAGCCATTTCATAATCAGAGGCGGCACGTAAAAGCCGTTCTCGTGCCTCCTGGTAATCCGGTAAAGATGATGCGCCCTGCTTTTCGACGCTGACGGCGGCGTAAGCCGCCGCAAATCGGGCCGCGCTATGCAGCGGCTCGCCGCAGGCCAGACGCGCCGCCAGCGCGCCGTTAAAGGCATCGCCCGCGCCGGTGGTATCGCGGGGATGAGAAGGAAAGCACGGAATAGGGAATTTCACGCCCTGCTCGCTCAGCAGGGCGCCCTTTGCGCCGAGGGTGATAATGACGTTGCGCGCGCCCTGAGCATGCAGCGCATCGGCGGCCTCGGCCGCGGCCGCCAGAGAGTCAACCCGGCGCCCGGTCATTAACCCGGCCTCTGTGGCGTTCGGCGTGAGCAAATCCACTTTGCTTAGAAAGGCGTGCTCAACGGGCTGCCAGGGGGCGGGATTGAGCACCACGAAGGCCCCGGCTGCTTTCGCGGCGTCAACGACCTGTTCAATGGCGGAAAGATTGTTCTCCAACTGAACCAGCACCACATCCGCGCAGCCGATAGCGGGAATGCAGCCAGCGATTTCATCATCGGTCACCGTCATATTCGCGCCGGGGTCGACGGCAATCATGTTTTCGGCATCGTTGCCGGCCACATAAATCAGCGCATTGCCGGTGGGGACGTCTTCGGCGACCAGCAGCGTCACGGCGTTAAACCCCACGCCCTTCAGATGACGGCGGGCAAAATGGCCGAAGGTATCATTGCCAATCTTGCCGATATAGTGAACATTCGCCCCCGCTTTTAGCGCGGCGGTGGCCTGGTTCGCCCCTTTTCCGCCGGCGCTGGTCATGCTCCCGCAGGCCACTAACGACTCGCCCGGCACCGGAAAGCGCTCCACTCTGGCCACCATGTCGAAATTGAATGAACCAAAAACACAGACTTTTCCTGACATCATTCGCTCCTTTATACATGCTCGGGGGAGTGCAGCGCGGCGGACAGATCCCGGGACATTTTTTCCCAGGCCTGCTCGAGCGGCATATCCGGGCGGAATAAACCGCTGCTGCCCATCACCAATACCTGCGCCCCGGCTCCCAGCAGCTCACGGTAGGTGTTGCGGTTACATGAGCCGTCGACTTCCAGCAAGAAGTTGAGGCTGCGGCTCTCTTTTAACTGATGAAGCTGCGCGATTTTGGCGGTCATTTCGGGAATAAACGGCTGACCGGCATAGCCCGGATCGACGGTCATCACCGTGACCTTATCGAGCAGATGCAGATAGTGCTGGATGCTCTCAACCGGCGTGGCGGGATTGAGCACCATCCCCACCTCTTTCCCCGCCTGGCGAAGCATATTGATGACCCGAAAAGCTTCGCGGCAGATGGTTTCCGGATGCAGTGAAATGGCGTCTGCTCCGGCTTCTATCAGCGCCGGGATAAACGGGGCGGGCTCTTCGACCATCAGGTGGACATCGATGGGAAGCGACGTATAGGGCCGAATCTGCGCCACAAAGCTGGCCGATAGCGCCAGGTTTTTCACATAGTGCCCGTCCATCACGTCGACGTGCAGCCTGTCGGCTTTGCCGTTTAAAAAGTGCAGCTGTTCCGCCAGCTTCATCATGTCCATACACATGAGCGAGGGAGAAAGGTAATAACGCATAAGGCCTCTTTTATTCCGGTAGTGGCTGATTTCAGGCAAAGTCTGGCCCTGCCGCGGGAAGCAGCGTTTCGACAATGCGCGTAGTCACCGTCACGTCATGACGGCGTACTCAGGCGATCTGTAGCCCGACGTTATGCCAGGTCATCTCTTTTTCCAGCAGCGGATCGACAAACTTTTCGGTGATTAAACAGTCCAGCTCGCCCAATCCGCCGATCCGCGCGACGCCTGTTCGCCCCAGCTTGCTGCCGTCGACCAATGCCACGGTCTGACGGGCGGCCAGCATCATCTGTTTCAACAGGGCGGCGTGGGCTTCCGTACCCGCATATAAACCGCTATCGCGCTCCAGCCCCTGGCAGGAGAAAAAGAGCGTATCGACGGCGTACTCGCGCAGCGTTCGTGAGGCGGTTTCACCGAAGAACGCCTCCTCGGTCGGGGAAAAATCGCCTCCCAGTCCCACGAGATGCAACGAGCGTCTGCTCATCAGCGTTTGCAAAATGCGGATAGAGGGCGTGATAACCGTTAGCGCCATCTCCGGCATCTGCCGGGCCAAAAACCAGCTGGTGCTGCTGCCGTCCAGGACAATGGTCTGTCCCGGCTGGAGACATTGCAGCGCTTTGCGGGCAACGCGCATTTTTCCTTCGCTGTGCAGCAGCGTTCTCTGCTGAAAGCTTCCCTGGCTATCTTCGACCTGCAGGGCGGGAGACGCCGCTCGGATCGCCGGCAGCGGGTTCTCCGCCGCCAGCGCTCCGCCATGGCTCCGATTTAAAATCCCTTTCCGTTCCAGCTCGCTCAGATCGCGGCGAATCGTTTCCCTGGAGACCCGAGTCGCTTGCGCAATCTCATTCACTCGCATCACGCCGCGTTGGCCCAGCAGTTCAACAATCAAACGATGACGTTCCAGCGGCAACATAGCTCTCTCCTGAAGTACATAATCAGATTACCTTTCCCTTGCGCAGGGCGTTGAGACCTCCGGAATATCCGGCGAAGGCGACCGTTTTGTCGCCGGTCAATGTGACAGCGTACGCATTTTGGCGTCATATCCGGCAGCGGTTTCGCTCTCTCGCCCGTTATTCAGGCATAAACAAAAACAAACAAAAATAAATGCAATATTGCCTTTGCGCCCGTTTATGCCCGTTTGCGCCCGTTCATCAAGGGCATCGTTCATTTCTCGTCTGCTAATTAAAAGCAAATGAAAATAAAAAAATGCTAATTTGATCACGTTATTTTCATTTGATGCGTTTTTAAATGGATTTAAGCCGATTAAGAGCATTAAATGAAAGCAACTAAAAACAAAGAGCAGGATAAAACCATGAATGAAACAACCCGTCGTTTTGCACGTTTAGTCGACCTGAGCGCAGTCCAGGCCACCAGTACCGAAGCGGACGTTCGCGCCTGCGCCGAGCTGTCAACCCGATACAACATTATTTCCGTTCACGTTCTGCCCTGCTGGACGCGTTTTCTCAGTACGCTGCTGCCACAGCAGGGGACGGGAGAGGTGATGATTGGCGGGCCGGTCGGCTTTCCCGGCGGCGGGCATGCGACTGACACCAAGGTTCAGGAAGTGCGGCAGCTGATTGCCGATGGCGCCCGCGAAGTGGATATGGTGGTGAATATCGGCAAAGTGTTATCCGGCGATTATGACTATGTGCGCGAAGATTTGCGCCGCGTGGTGGACGCCGCCGCGCCGGTACCGGCGAAGGTGATCCTCGAAACGCACTATCTCAATGAGGAGCAGATTCGCCGCGTGTGCGATATCGCCGTAGAGGTGGGGATGAAGTGGGTCAAAACCTCCACCGGCTGGGCGCCGACCGGCGCGACGGTGGAAAAAGTCAGCATTATTGCCGACCAGCTTAAAGGACGAATCGATATCAAAGGCGCCGGGGGGATTCGCGATCTGGCAACGGTGCGCGCCCTGTACCAGCTTGGCGTCCGCCGCTTTGGCATGAGCCATGGCGCGGTCACAAAGGTGCTGGCTGAACTGGAGCAGCACCCGGAACGCTTTCCCGAGCTGAACGCCGATTAAACTGAGAGACCGCGGGCCTGATGGCCCGCCTTAAGACGTCACCGGAGTCAGTGATGAAAGATAAAATACTCACGATTGATGTTGGCACTGGCAGTACCCGCGCCGCTCTTTTGCGCGTTGACGGCACGATGGTCGGCTTTGCGCAAAGAGAGTATGAACAGACCACGCCGCGTGCGGGTTGGTCAGAACAGGCCCCGTCTTTATGGTGGCAGGCCGCCTGCGACTGTATACGCGAGGTGCTTTACCGCTATCCTGAAACGGCTGCGCAGATTGCGGTTATTGGCGCCTGCGGGCAGATGCACGGCACCGTCCTGCTGGACGATCGCGGCGAGCTGGTGGAGGACAGGGCGCTGCTGTGGAATGACAAGCGCAGCCAGCCGCAGGTGGAAGCTTTTACCGCGCGCGAAGGGCGGGAAAAGTGGCTGGCGCATTTAAATAATCCACCCGCGGCGGCGTGGCCCGCTTTCAAATTAGCCTGGTGGCGTGAACATCATCCGGAGCGCTGGCCGCAGCTCGCCAAAGTGTTAATGCCGAAGGACTATATTAATTTCATGCTGACCGGCGCCCTGGCGACCGACTATAGCGAGGCGTCCTGCTATTTCCTGATGGACAGCGAAACCCGCGCCTGGTCTTCGCAAGCCTGCGAAACGTTTGGCCTGCGGGTCGATCAGCTACCGGACCTCAAACTTTCCAGCGACATTATCGGCCAGGTAACCCCGCGCGCCGCCGGCCTGACGGGCCTGCCGCCAGGGATCCCGGTGGTTGCCGGTACGTCAGACATGGCGGCCTCTCTGCTGGGCTCGGGAGTATATGAGCCGGGGATGGCGTCCGACTCCACCGGCACGTCGACGCTGATCACCGTGGTGTCGCCGCGGCCGTTACGCCACCAACTGGTCAATAACCTTCATCTGGCTAACGCGGCCTGGGGCGGATTTACGATTCTCGACGCCGGCGGCGATGCCGTCCGCTGGGCGCGGCTGGCGCTTGCCGATAACCAGATTACCCACCCGCAGCTTTTGCAGGAAGCGGCGGCGGTGCCGGCCGGTGCGGAAGGGCTGCTCTTTCTTCCCTATCTGACGGGAGAGCGCCTGGCCGAACACACGAACTCGCGGGCGCAGTTCTTCGGCCTGCAGCGCAAGCATCGCCGCGGTCATTTATTCCGCGCGGTCCTGGAAGGGGTGGCCTTTGCGTCCTGGCGCAATCTGCGCCAGCTGCAGGCGTGCGGGCAATATCCGCAACAAATGATCGCTTCCGGCGGCGGCGCGCGAAGCCCGCTGTGGCTTGAAATCAAAGCCGCGGCGTACAATCTTCCGATATTATCTACGCGCAACCAGGAGAATGGCGTCACCGGATGCGGTATTATCGCCGGGGTTGGCGCGGGGCTGTACGCGGATTTTGCCAGCGGCGTGAGGCAGACGGTGCAGTTCGGTAAGCTGATTTCGCCGGATCCCCGTCTGCGGGATTATTACCACGCCTGCAGCGAGCTTTTTGATACGCTCTACCGGCAATCCGCCGCCTTATACGACAGGCTGGATGCCCTGAGCGCAGGACCCGACTGATAAGCAACGGTAAGCCAGCGCCGCGTCGCGCGTAACGTGCCGTAAATAAGAGAGAGGCAGAATGTTTGCAGAAGAAAGACAGGAGAAGTTGCTCAGTATTCTCAGGGAAAAACGCAAAGTGGCTGTTTCTGAGATGTGTGACGTCTTTAATGTATCTGGCGCCACCATTCGTGCCGATCTCCGCCAGCTGGAAGAGGAGGGACTGCTGACCCGTACCCACGGCGGCGCCGTCCTTCGCACGCGGGCGAGCTTTGAACAGGCATCGGACGCGCGTGAAATCGTCAACCTCAGCGCGAAAGAGCGGATCGGCCAGCGCGCGGCGGCGCTGGTTGAGGATGGCGACATTATTGTGCTGGATACCGGCACGACGACCCTGCATATCGCGCGCAATATTCGCGACCGACAAAACGTCACGGTGGTCACCAACGATTACCAAATCGCCCGCGAGCTGGAAGCCAGCCCCTCGATTCAAACCATTCTGCTGGGCGGGATCGTGAAGAAGGGATACCACTGCGTGGTGGCGATCAACGGACGCTCTATTCTTGATACCCTGAACGTCGATAAAGCGTTTATGGGCGCCAATTCGCTGTCGCTGAAACACGGCGCCTGCGTGGCCGATATCATGCTGGCAGAAACGAAACGCGGCATGGTTGAGCACGCCAGCCAGGTGATTATCGTCTGCGACTACAGCAAGCTGAATAATACCTCGCTTGCCCAGTTTACCGCCGCGGATCGGATTGATACCGTGGTGGTCGATCGTCTGCCCGATGACGTTCAGGCGTATCGTAATGCCGGCATTCAGGTGATCTCCCTGGATGAAGAGGCGCACCTCTAGCGTTCTGTTCCGGCAGCGGTGTACCGATCCGGAGTACTACGGTAAAGGGCTCAGTATTGCGCCGCGTATCAACCCGGCGCAGGAGAAAGTGACGGCTTCTCCCGAATATAGCGCAATTAAAGCGCGCTGGATTAAAGCGTCGTTGATAGTGGCGTACAGGAAAGATACCCCCTAAAGGGTATAGTCCCTCAAACGTTTCTTTATGCCATCGGGAGCATCGGCTTATCCGTCAACGAACAAACGGGTCACTGGTTTTCCCGCTTTTTAAAAGTTTTCAATACATTATGCGCGTAGCTAATATAATTCTTAGCACGCGGACATTTAAAATGTAACGCGAAACTTCTGAAAAGCATGTCCAATGAAATAAAAAGTGGATTTTATTTCAATCTTTATGTCAGAATCGCGTTATGGCAGTAAAAACCATATTTTATATATTGTCATTATGCAAGCCATAATGAGCGGATACTACCCAACGCTACAGAAATAATATTCTGAGGCGATGTCTGATTATTCGCATGGAGAATTATCGTGATGCTATCCTGTCTTAAAAACCTCGCTGGTGATTATATAGGATATAAATCATATGGCAGGAAAAATAAATGAGTTCGATGACAAATAGCCTGGAAAGATTAAGGAAGGAAAAGGAGGAGATAAAGCGACAGCGGCGTGAGTTTAAAATAAAATTCGTGTGCTTATATGTCTCAATATTGTCACATCTAAAAGCAAATCCTGATAATAAAGTTACCAAGGGTTCTTTTGGCGATGCCAAAAAAATCACCGTGGCAAACGATGGTTTCTTTTTTGATATTAGTTTCAAATATGACTACGCAAGAAATAAAGTGCGGATTATTGTATCTGAAGAAAGCCTGTCGCTGAAAGTCAGGCTCACCCTGCGGCTGACGGCATCAAAAGCGAAATGGCGCATTGTAAAAATATCCCATAAAAAGTTTAAGTATATTTTTAGAGTCATGAAGCCACAGCTGATTGAGGAGCTTATCGTCTTTTTGATCCGCTATCTGTAGATATCTCCTCTCCGTCAATGGGCCAATGAGCCGGGATGCTCGCTTGGATCGTTCTTCCGGCTGCAGGTTGGAATATTCCCTGCCGCGAGTTCCCCCTGGTTTGAGGCGATGAGAATGCCATTAAACGGCATTACTCATTAAAGCCCCCATTAATGCTGTTTTTTCCCGCTTTTACCCCTTTTATCGCCCGGGTTTTCTGCCGGGATGAAGTTGCCAGGGTAATTTATTAACTCATTGTAAATAAATAAAAAAGTATCATTTTTGTCATGAATGCCTCTGTCAATCACATTTCATCTCTCGCCAACTTTAAATCTGTAAAAGTAGACGTTTGTCGACTTTTCATCTAAAAAGTTGGGGGAAGGGACTAGACAGGACCATTATTAGGTTATCAAATGGTTAAATTACGTCACATTAAATGTGAATGATTGGCCTTGTGTATAAAAGGCCAACACGCTTTCCGCTGCGTTAAAGCGCTGCGGACATCTTTGGGAGAAGTTATGCATTCCTCTGTTAATAAAAATGAAACTCGGACCTTTTTTGGTCATCCTTACCCCCTCGGCTCGCTGTTTTTCACCGAAATGTGGGAACGGTTCTCGTTTTACGGTATTCGACCATTACTGATCCTGTTTATGGCGGCCACCGTCTATGACGGCGGGATGGGGCTGGCGCGCGAGAACGCGTCGGCCATTGTCGGGATCTTTGCCGGGACCATGTATCTTGCCGCGCTGCCCGGCGGCTGGCTGGCGGATAACTGGCTCGGGCAACAAAAGGCGGTCTGGTACGGCTCGATTCTGATCGCCCTCGGCCATCTCTCCATCGCGCTGTCGGCGGTGATGGGGGATAGCCTGTTCTTTATCGGCCTGATGTTTATCGTGCTCGGTTCCGGCCTGTTCAAAACCTGTATTTCGGTGATGGTCGGTACGCTGTACAAGAAAGGCGATGCGCGCCGCGACGGCGGCTTCTCGCTGTTCTATATGGGCATCAACATGGGGTCGTTTATCGCCCCGCTGATCTCCGGCTGGCTGATTAAATCTCACGGCTGGCACTGGGGCTTCGGCATTGGCGGCATCGGGATGCTGGTCGCGCTGATTATCTTCCGCGTCTTTGCCGTTCCGGCGATGAAACGCTACGACAGCGAAGTCGGCCTCGACTCCACCTGGAACAGCCCGGTAGTGAAACGAAACGGCGTCGGCGCATGGCTGCTGGCGCTGACGGTCGGCGTGGCGGTTATCATCGCGTTGATTGCCCAGGGCGTTATCGTGATTAACCCGGTGGCGGTCGCCAGCGTGCTGGTCTACGTGATTGCGGCGTCGGTGGTGCTCTATTTTATCTACCTGTTCGTCTTCGCCGGACTGAGCCGCAAAGAGCGCGCCCGCCTGCTGGTATGCTTTATCCTGCTCATCTCCGCCGCCTTTTTCTGGTCGGCGTTTGAGCAGAAACCGACCTCGTTTAACCTGTTCGCTAACGACTATACCAACCGTATGCTCGGCTCCTTCGAGATCCCGGCGGTGTGGTTCCAGTCGATCAACGCCCTGTTTATTATTTTGCTGGCGCCGGTATTCAGCTGGGCATGGCCTGCGCTGGCGCGCAAAAACGTCCGTCCGAGCAGCATCACTAAGTTTGTTATCGGTATTTTATGCGCGGCGGCGGGCTTTGGCCTGATGATGCTGGCGGCGCAAAACGTCCTGAGCAACAACGGCGCGGGCGTTTCGCCGATGTGGCTGGTGGGCAGTATTCTGATGCTGACGCTGGGGGAGCTGTGCCTTAGCCCGATTGGCCTGGCGACCATGACCCTGCTGGCGCCGGAAAGAATGCGCGGCCAGATGATGGGGCTGTGGTTCTGCGCCAGCGCCCTGGGTAACCTGGCGGCGGGCCTGATTGGCGGGCACGTTAAGGCCGATCAGCTGGATATGCTGCCTGACCTGTTCGCACGCTGCTCCATTGCGCTGCTGATCTGCGCCGCGGTGCTGTGCCTGCTGATTGTTCCGGTTCGCCGGATGCTGGAAAACACCCGCAGCGACAAGCCGCAGGAGCCCGCGGCTAACGCGTAATCCCGCAAAAACCCGGCGCGTTCTGCGCCGGGTTTATCCCTTAACGGTAAACAATACCGCCATCGATCAGAATCGACTGACCGGTAACATAATCGGAGTCCGGGCCTGCCAGATAAGATACCAGGCTTGCCACATCGTCCGGCGTTTCGGCGCGGCCAAGGGCGATGCCTTCCACGTATTTTTTATAGGTTTCGCCCACCGGCGCACCGGTAATGTCGGCGAAGCGCTTATCGATCTCGGTCCACATTCCGGTTCCCACAATCCCCGGACAGTAGGCGTTTACCGTGATGCCGCGGCTGGCGTACTCTTTCGCCGCTGCCTGCGTCAGGGCGCGTACGGCAAATTTGGTGGCGGAATAGACGCCCAGCAGCGCGAAACCATCATGACCGGCGATAGAGCAGGCGTTGATGATTTTCCCTTTCTGCTGACGATCGATGAATTTTTTCGCCGCCGCCTGAATGCCCCACAGGGTACCCTGAACGTTGATGCGCATGATGCGGTCCACTTCTTCAGGCGTCACATCGGCCAGCGCCTGAACCTGGGCGATCCCGGCGTTGTTCACGATAATATCAAAGCCGCCCAGCTGTTTTTCCGCTTCATCAATGGCGGCGTATACCTGCGCGCGGTCGGCGATGTTAGCGACGAAGGTGGCCGCTTTACGCCCCAGCGCTTCCACTTCGGCGGCGACGGCGGCAATCCCTTCCGGGTTCACGTCGACCAGCATCACCGACGCGCCGTCTTTAGCCAGACGCAACGCGATACCGCGACCAATGCCCTGACCGGCGCCGGTCACCAGCGCAACTTTATTTTCGATAGCCATGTCTGTACTCACCTTGTACTGATTAATAAACCAGGGAGGCCCGCGGCCGATGTCGTCGTAGCCGCTGCGGCGAATGGCACTACTCTATCGGGCGCAATAAGCGTGGCCTACCCCCCTGATGGGGGGGATAATGAGCGTACGGACTGGATTTAAGGAGTAATCGCGGTATGGCTTTTTTACCCTCGGCGGATGATTCACTGACAGCGTTTGTTCATCAGGAACCTTTACGTTTCACCGGGACGCTGCCGCTTATTTCCACGCGCTTTACGCCGCCCCGTACGCCGGAAAGCCTGCTGTCGCGGGAGCGCCTGCTGCAGCGCCTCGACGGCGCCGTCTCCCGCCGTTTAACCCTGCTGCGCGCGCCCGCCGGGTTTGGCAAAACCACCCTGCTGGCGCAGTGGTACCGGCACCGCCTTCGACAAGGGGATGCGCTGGCCTGGCTGAGCCTTGAAGAGGACGACAACGCGCCGCTGCTGTTTATGCGCTATCTACAGGAGGCGCTGCGGCCGCTGTGGCAGGGGTGGAGCCCGTCGTTTCTGCATCTGTTACAAGGTGAGCTTCCGGCCGAGCTCCCCCTGTTCTTTGCTGAGCTCGTTAATCAGCTTAATCAGTGCCCGCACCCGCTGTACCTGATCCTCGACGACTATCAGTGCATCAGCGACCCGGCGATTCATCAGGGAATGAGCTGGCTGCTGCACCATGCGCCGCCGGCGCTGCATCTGCTTATCGGTAGCCGTAGTCAGCCGCCTTTAGCCCTGAGCCGTCTGCATATGCAGGACCAGCTGCTGGAGGTCGATGACCCGGAGCTGCGCTTTAACCCCAGCGAAGCCCGCGCTTATTTCGCTGGCGCGTCGGGGCTGGATCCGCAGGCGATCCCCCGGCTTATCGCGCTTACACAAGGGTGGGTCGCGGGAATGAAAATGGCCGCGCTCTCCCCGGACGCGTCTACGGCGATGGGCTTCGGCGCCGGCTCGCGGTCAATCTCCCGCTATCTGGATGAAGTGATTTTCGCGCCGCTGCCGCCCGAAGTATTCGACTTCCTGCTGCATACCTCCGTGCTTAATCGCCTGCATCCGGATCTGTGCGATGCCGTCTGCGGCCGCCATAACGGCGGCGAGATGCTGAGGTGGATAGCGCAGCACAATCTGTTTCTTTCCGCGCTGGACGACAGCGGCCGCTGGTTTCGCTATCACCCGCTGATGCGCGACGCGCTGCTGCATCGCCTGCGCCACGGCGGGGATATTGATATTCGCCAGCTGCACGATCGCGCCAGCGCCTGGTTCGCCGCGCAGCAGCTGTGGGCCGAGGCGATACGCCATGCGCTGGCCGCCGGAAAATCGGCGGCCAGGGATGCGGAAGCGGGCGCGCAGTCTCTGGCGGAGGAGGGGGATATCGATACCCTGGTGCAGTGGATACGCTACCTGCCAGCCAATCTCGACCCGTCGCGCATCGAGCTTCAGCTTAATCTGGCCTGGGCGTTAGCCCACCGCTTCCGGTTTAGCGACGCTCGCCAGCTGCTCGACGCCATTGAGACGCAATCGGCGGCGCATGGTGGGGCGCTGGCCCACAGCTCGTGGGTGAAGCTGCGGGTCGTTCGCGCGATCTGCGAAGCCTTTGCCGACAATATTGCCCGCAGTATCGCTATTGTCGAACCGCTGCTGCGCGAGGTGCCCTGCGGCGATATCTGGGTTGATGGCCTGGTGTGCAACATCCTCAGCTACTGCCATCTGGCGGACTCCCGGCCGCAGCAGGCGCTGGAGGTGCAGCAGCGGGTATCCGGCGTCAGCGTTGCTAACCGCAACCTGTTCGTGACGGTCTACCGGGCCTTTGTCATGGCGCAGAGCTATTTGCGCCAGGGGAATCTCGCCGAAGCGGAACGTCAGGCCGCGGGGGCGCTGCGCTATGCGGAGCAGCATACCGGCGAGAACGCCAGCAGCGGCGCTACCCTGGCGCCCATTCTCGCCGAGATAGCCTGGGAGCAAGGGAAGGGCGAGCAGGCGCAAAGCCTGCTGGTTCCGCGTCTGGAGACCATCGACAACTTCTGTCCGCCCGACGGCCTTAGCCGCGGCTATATCATCCTGGCCCGTCAGGCCCGTGAAATGGGGAGACTGGCGGAAGCCGAATCACTATTACTGCATGCCGAAGGGCTGGCGGCCCAGCGCGGCTGGCTGCGGGCGCAGGCTCCGCTGCTGGCGGAGCGGATTGCCGTTGCCCTTCACGCGGGCGACAAACTGGCCGCCGACGCGCTGCTGCTTCGCCTGCAGACCCTTAGCCAGACGGAGGCTGCCGGCGGATATATCGCGCTCAGCCAGAGCCGTCTCCTTATCGCCGCCGGCGAACCGCAGGCCGCCGCCCGGCTGTTGGATACGCTGGCCGGCGTGCGGGAAACCAGCGGCGAGTGGCTATTCGCCGTGCGTTTGCGGCTCAAACAGGCGCTTGCCCTCTGGCGTGCCGGCGAGCGGGAGCAGGCGATGGCTGTCTGCCGACCGGCGCTTGCGCGCGCGCTGCGTCAGGGGCTGTGGCGCAGCCTGCTGGAGGGGAGGGAAGAGATGGCTGCGCTGCTGGCGGAGATGCACAAGCACGGCGCGGCGGATGATGCGCTGACCGCCGATATCGTCGCTTTGCTGTCCCGCTTCGCCGCCGCCGGTATCGTGATTGATACGGCGCGTCCGCAGCCGCCCGCGCTGCGGCTGACTGAACGGGAGCAGCAGACCCTGCGTTTGATTGCCAACGGCCATTCCAACAAGGGCGTGGCGCGCGAGCTGGGCATTTCGGCGGAAACCGTCAAATGGCACCTTAAGCAGCTGTATGAAAAGCTGCAGGTGAAGGGGCGCATCCAGGCGGTAAACCAGGCGCGCGAATGGCGCCTGTTAAGCTAGCGCGATGGGGCGTTCTCGCTCAGCGCCGGGCCGCGATAATCGCCGCCCAGCGCTTTAATCAAGGTGATATCGGTACTGAGCCGCTGGGCCTGGATATCCAGCAGCAAAAGCTGCTGCGCGATGGCCGGGCGACGCGCCTCCTGCGCCGCATAGTAGCTGACCAGCCCGCGCTGATGGTGCGCGCTGGCGCTGCGGGTGGTCACCATCGCCGCCGTCACTTTCTGCTGCTGCAGGGCGGCCTGCTGGTTCAAATCGTTCAGCTGGCTCGAGCTAATCGCCACGTCGCGCACCGCGTCCAGCACCGCCTGGTTGTACTGCTTAATCAAAATATTGCTCGCCGTACGCGTCGATTTCAGGTTGGCGTTTAAGCGCCCGCCGTCAAACAGCGGTAAATAGAGCCCCGGCAGTATATTGATCTGCTGGAATGAGGACTTAAACAGATCGCCGACGCTCAGCGCGTTGTAGCCCCAGAAGGCCTTGATATCAAAGTGCGGGTAAAAGGCCGCTTTTGCCGCGTCCACCTGGCTCATGGAAGCGCTAACGTAGCCGCGCAGCGCCTGCAGGTCAGGGCGGCGGGCCAGCAGCTCAAACGAGAGCGAGTCCGGGAGCGTTTCCTGCAGCGTCGGCAGCGCCACGGGGTGAATCTCCGGCATGCTATGCGCATCGGCGCCGATCAGCGCCCGCAGGGTTTCCCGGTACTGCGTCAGCGTCCCCTGCGCCGTAATCACCTGCTGCGCCGCCGCCAGCAGCTCCGCCTGGGCATTGGCGACATCGACGCTATCCTCGACGCCGCGCGCGGTACGATGCTCGTGCGCCTGCACCGAGAGGCGGGCGATAGCCTCCAACTGGTTGAGTAATTCGATTTTCTGAAAAGTTGCCTGCATCGCGAAATAGAGCTGAGCCACGCTGCTGGCGAGATCCAGCTCGATACCGGCGGTCTCCGCCTGGCGGGCGTTCTTTTCGCCAATCGCGGCGGCGACGCGGGCGCGGTCGGCGCCCCATAAATCGATATTCAGCGTCGCTCCGACGCCGACCGTGTTCAGCGTGTACCAGGGGCCGTTTTTATCCACCGGCAGGGAGAAGGAGTAGGGCCAGGTAAACTGTTTATTGGTTACCCGCAGGCGGTTTTGCGCCGCCACGGCGGTGGCCTGAACGCCCATTGCCGACTGCGCCAGCTCAACCGTGGACTGCGATTGTGAAATACGCAGCCGCGCCGCCTGCATGGTGGGGGAGTTCTGCAGCGCGCGATTAACCAGCATATTGAGCTGGGGATCCTGATAGCCTTCCCACCACCGCGCCGTCGGCCAGCCGCTGTTCGCCAGGTGGATCACCTGCGCCAGCTCGGCCTGCTGCGGGTTGACCAGCGGTACCTGGCCGGGATCGTCCTGAATTAACGCGCAGCCGGCTAATTGCGTGAGGGCGAAGGCAAGCGCCAGGAAGGGCCAGACGCGCGGAAGAGGAGTGGTTTTCGTCATGATCGGGTTGCCTGTCGCGGAATAACGGAAGACGCAAGCGGCCACGTGGGCAGCGCGGCCAGCGCATTGACCAGCGGCGCGCCGAACGGGTTCGCCGGATCCGGCTGCTGCGCCTGAACGCGCTCAACGGTATTTTGCTGCGCATCGATATCGCTGGCGTAGGCTTCAAGCCGCCGGGCGCAGCGGGCTAAAAAGGTATCTTCCGGCGCGGCGTAGAGGCGATAGCCTTCGCTGAGGCGCAGGATCTCCTCTGCCTGACGAAAGGTTGCCCGCGCCGGCCAGCTTTTGGCTTCCGGCCACGGGTGCGCATAGGTTCCCAGCGGCTCGGCGGCCACCCGGTTGATTAAGGTTTCGCTCTCGGTCAGCGCGGCAAACAGCGGTACCTGCTGAACCTCATCGTCGCGGGCGGCGAGGGTTTGCGCCAGCTGGCGATACAGTTGGGCCAGACGTGCTTTCAGCTGCGGCGCTTCGCTATCGGGCCATAAATAGAGATGAACAATGGAGGAAACCAGTACGCCGAGCAGGATGCCGATAACCCGGTCGCGCAGCTCGGTAAGGTTGCTGAGCGGGCCAAACCAGCTCAGGAATGCCAGTGCGAAGGTAAAGCCTATCTGAATGCCGGCGTAGGCGATGCGCTCCGACCCCGCCGCAATCCACGCCGCCAGCGCGAAGACCGGTAGGGTCATCGCCAGCAGGCCGCTCAGCGAATCGGTCCAGGGCTGCACAAAGACGATCAGAAGCAGCGCAATCAGCGTGGCCAGCAGCGCGCCGCCAATGCGTAGCCACGTTTTCTGCATGGTGGCGCCCAGGCCCGGCTGGGCGACGATCACGCAGCTCAGCATGATGGTGTGGATGCCCTGCCAGTCGGCGGCGGTGTAAAAAACGTAGCACAGCAGCGTCGCCAGCAGCGTTTTCAGGGCAAAGTGCGGATAGGCCGGATTGGACCACGCGTCCGGCAAAAGCAGCGGCGCTTTTTCCACTTCGCCCTGCGGCAGCGGGATGGTTTCGCCGCGCGCCAGCCGTGCCAGAACCTCGGCGATTTCCTGCAAAATGGCGCTGTTGGCGCCGTCGCGCGGGACAATCAGCGGCTGGACCTCCGCCGCCGCGGGCAGATTATCCGCCAGCGCGTTAAGCTGGCTGGCTATCCGCCGACGCGCATCGGGATGGTCGTCGCCCGGCTGGAGCAGCGCCGTCAAATGAGAGCAGCTCAGCGCGGCGGCCATCAGCGACTGCCAGGCCTGCGGGCTGGCGGCAATCTCCGGCGTGGCGCGCGCGGCCTGCTGATACAGGGACCGCAGTTGGTTAAACTGCCCGGCAATCTCGGTAACGGTGGGCGGCGGCGTGCCATCGTCCGGCTGGCTCAGGCGCCGCGCCGTCTGGCGGAGCATCACCACCAGCCGGGCTTTGAACTGATAGCCGGGAAAGGCCTGCTGGAAACAGGCGTTGACCAGCAGGGTCACCAGAATGGCTGTGTTGATCGCCACCCATAGCCACAGCAGCAGGCGCACCAGAATTTCGCTCTGGCTGGTCATCGACGGGAAGGTCTGGGCGTAGATGACCGCCAGCGCCACCACGAAAAACGCCAGCCCGAGCTTGCCGAGCACCCGCATCAGGTAAATGGCGCAGAAGAACAGGATCACCGAGGCGACCAGGCGGATCAGCGGATAGTCATAGGTCCACTTGATAATCAGCAGCACGCCGCCCAGCGCGACGCTGACGGTCACCACGAAAACCACGCTTACCAGTTTGATCATCAGGACGTTCGGCTGGCTGACGTAAAACACCACGATCAGCGCGACGGCGAGGAAGGGAATATGCAGCGTCATAAACAGCACAATCAGCACCGCGCAGCTGAGCGTCAGGCGCAGGGTGTAGTTCGCCCGCCCCGGCGCATCGCGGAGTTCCCGGGTCAGAAAGGGCCACAAGCTCTGCATGCCGTCTCCTTATTGCGGCTGCAGAACGGCGCTGGCGGAGGCGCCCATACGAAACAGGTTCGGGTCGGGGTCTTTAACGGCGATTTTGACCGGGAAGCGCTGGGAGACGTGGACCCAGTTGATACTCTTCTGGATCACCGGCAGGCCTTCAATCACGCTGCCGCCGTCGGGCAGAACGCCGGTGCCGACCGAGTCGACCACGCCCTCGAAGGCGCGACTGTGGTTGGTCATCACGGTGATTCTGGCCGGAACGCCGGGCCGCACGTTTTTTAAATCGGTTTCGCGGAAGTTCGCCACCACGTACCAGTGGTCGTCATCAAGCAGGGTAAAGACCGGCTTCAGGGCCGAGGCGTACTGGCCGATCGTGGTTTTCAGCGCCACCACCACGCCGTTAAACGGCGCGCGGACTTCGGTAAATTCGAGGTGCAGCTCGGCCAGCGCAATTTGCGCGAGGATGCCCGCCCGCTGCGCCACCATGGCATCGACGCCGGTCACGGCGGCGGAAGCCTGTTTGGCCTGCAGCAGGGTGGCTTCCAGCTCGGCGCGCGCCGCTTTTTCTGCCGTTCGCGCCTGATCAAGATCCTCCTGGGAGGCAAACCCCTGCGGTACCAGCGGCTCAAGGCGAATGCGTGAAGAGGTGGTTTGCTTAACCAGCGCTTTAGCGCGTTCAACGGCGGCGCTGACCGACTGCGCGTTGTACTCCTGCGCTTTGATCGTGCGCTGAGTCAGCATAATCTGCGCATCAAGCGTGGTCAGCCGCGCTTTGGCATCATCAAGCATCGCCTGGTAGGGGCGCGGGTCGATGCGGAACAGCAGGTCGCCTTTTTTTACCCGCTGATTGTCGCGAATCGGCATCTCGACGATCCGCCCGCTCACTTCCGGCACCACGTCGATGGTGTCGGCATAGACATAGGCATCGTTGGTTTCCGGCGAGGTTTGCAGCTGCCAGATAACCAGAATCAGCGCCACGATAGCGGCGAGAACGAGCGCCAGCAGGGGCCATTTTTTGCGGATAACGCTTGAGCGGGATGAGGTCATAGGTATCTAGTTTACGAAGAGCAGGAACCACAGAATCGTGGCGAACAGGAACATCAGCGCCAGATAGCTGAAGACCAGCGGAGAAAATCGCGACTGCCATCCTTTACGCACAATCAGGATATGGCAGGGAATAAGTAACAGCGCGGCGCCTGTTAAGCAGAAAAACCAGCCCGGGAATGCGGCGCCTAATACCGGAATCGCCGGGGATAATGAGCAGCCGGAGAGCGTAAATAGCAAGAATAAGAGCGTAGGGCGCGGCAGCTTTACAATGCGATTCAAGACTGAATACCTGAGTGCTCGGGTTAAGGTGAAATGAGTGTAATCTCCCTACCGGGGAAATAAAAGATAGATATAACCGAAGCGTCTGTATTTCATCGATAAACAGAACATTTTCTTTGGATAACGAGTGCATAGAAAATCATTCATTCTGCATTAATGGCGTGAGGCCGCTGGAATATAAATTTCGCCCGTCGCCGATAGTCAGCGGTTGTTGGCAGGGCTATGCTTAGAGCCAAAGCTAAAAAAATAGTCAGAACTGAGGCAATGTCATGGATAAAGAACTACTGGAAGCGGGCTATCGCGCCTATACCGGCGAGAAAATCGATGTCTACTTTAACACCGATATCTGTCAGCACTCGGGTAACTGCGTGCGCGGTAGCGCGAAGCTTTTCAACCTGAAACGCAAACCGTGGATCGTCCCGGATGAAGTGGACGTGGCCACGGTGGTTAAGGTTATTGATACCTGCCCGAGCGGCGCACTAAAGTATCGCCAAAAATAAGCGAGGAAATGATGGAAATACTGGAAGGTCATAACAAGTTTTACGTCAATGACGCCGACGGGAAGCAGGTGGCGGAAATTGTTTTTGTACCCACGGGCGAGCACCTCAGCATTATTGAACACACCGACGTCGACCCCAGCCTGAAAGGTCAGGGGGTGGGGAAAAAGCTGGTGGCGAAAGTGGTGGAAAAAATGCGCGGCGAGCAGCGTAAAATTATACCGCTATGCCCGTTTGCTAAACATGAATTTGATAATACTCGCGAGTACGACGATATTCGCGCCTGAATAAATGCGCCAGCATGCTGGCGCAACAATTTGAGTCGAGAGCTGGCGGCCGCGTATTGTAGCGTCTTCTGTAAGCTAAATCGTTACCAGCCATATGGCCGGGGAAAGGTTATAAGCCATCGGCAGCCGGGGCTGTTGCAGCAAGAAATTACTGATAAACAAATGTCACCCCAATAATCGATTGAACGTTGCCGGCGGTAACCTGGCCGCTGGTTCGGGCATAATTAGCGATCAGCCCGAGATTGACCGGTGAGGTGCCTACCGTTCCTAAAGAAACCTCTTTATTGGCTGAAATAACGCTGCTATTTCGGGTTAGCTGAATGCCGATACCTTGAGCCGCCGAAGATGACGCGGTATTGGTAAAAACGGAATTGGCTGCGTCCGCGGTGGTGCCAGAGAGGTAATAACCCAGCGCCTGATTTTTCGCGCAGTGTACCGTCAATGGAATCGCCGTTGAGGCGGGGTAGTTGGGAAGATTAACCGTGACGCTGCGGGATGAGACATCACAGCCGCCGGTAGGCACAATGACGTCATTATTCGCATAGATATTCCATGTAAAACGTGCCTGATACTCGCGGGTATCATTATGAACGTTGGTACCGACATGAAGCATAACCAACCTGGCGATTAATGAGCCCGACTTGATGACAACTCCGGAAGCGGCAGAGACTGGAGTAAGATAAAGCATCGCATTCCAGGGAACAAAATTACCTGAACGCAAATTGTAGCTTGCCGTACTCGAAGTCAGCGGAAAGTTATAGCTTGAGCCATAGTACTTCAGCGATCCGGTAAAGTTAGCAAGCAGGCCGCTGTAGGATGAGCCCAGCAGTATGCTTGTAAAATCGTTACGGTCTTCTGGAGTGTCATTCTTACAAAATATGGATTGAGATAAGTCCACAACGAGGTTTTGGCCAACCCCCAGGGACGGCTGTAAATTAACATAGACATTTGTGGACTGATCGCCGTATAAGCTGTCCAGGGTCACGCCCGTAGCGTCATAGCAGGTAAAGGCGTGAGCAGCCGTAGAGTAACCTGCTACTAATGATAAAATACAAAAAATCTTGTATATCAGCTTCCCAATCTTTGACGTGGTCTGATTTTGATAATTCATTTATTTCTCCTGATTCAGGCGTAGGTATAGGTGACGTAAATCACCGCCTGGATCGTTCCTTGAGTCGCGCCTCCGTTGACCGTCAGCGCCCTGACCTTGAGAGGAAACCGGGTTGATTGCGTTGAATCATCCACCTGCACCTCTTTTCTCGCACCGGTGTTCAGCGTGTTTCCGCCTTCATCCTGTAGCTCAAGCTGGATATTGCGGGCGGTACCCTGGTTTCTGTAGTAACCCGTGGCGTCCGCCGAGCCGCTGAAGCTGGCGGTGACCCGCGAGGTGCCGACCGGGCAGTTGCTTAAATCGAGCTCGGTACTGTGCCAGGCCGACGCGGAACCTGCTGATACCAGGCTGAAGGTATAGAGTTCCCCCAGATCGACGCTGGCGTTAGTGGTGGAAACGGTACAGGGTTTGGCCACCACTTTGCCGTTAACGGTAATAGTAATGTCGGTGGCCTGCAGCACCGGGGAAAATGCGGTCAGCGTGATTGCCAGAAGCCACCCGGCATGAATCCATTTCATCAGAGCCTCCGTTTACTGGAATTCGAGCGTGAATGTCGCGGTAGCACTAACGTGCCCGGCGGTGACCGGCACCCGGGTGGTCATCAGCCGGGCGTAAAAGTTCAGCGTGTTGGTCCGGCTGGGGGTCAGAATAGTCCACGGGATTGCAGACGACGCGGCATTAAGCGGCAGCGCCGTCTGCTGCGCGTCAAGGATCTGCACGCCCATCCCCGCCGCCGCTGAAGTGCCGCGATCGAGCTGTAACAGGTCGGTATTGATGCTGTCGGCAACGCCAACAAAGCCGACCTTCACCGAGGTGACCGCGCTGCCGCAGGGCGACAGCACAATGCGAAACGGCACCAAAGGCGTTGTGGCTCCAACCCTATGCAGCTGCTTCGTGGCGTTATCCATCAGATCGACGGTAAAATCTTTCGACTCACCCGCCACGGCGCAGGCGTTATCGCGAACGTAGCCGCTGATGGTGATGGTGCTGTCCGCCGCGCTGGCGTTGGTAATCACCAGCGACAGGACGGCGCTCAGCAGATAAAAAGGTATTCTCATCATCATGACTTCCTTAACGGCAGACTGCCGACAGCTGGCTCAATGCCTGGTTCTTACTTTCGGGCGGCAGGCTGTAGTCAGCCTCGCAGCTGGCGTTCGGACCTTCGCCCCATTTCGCCAGGACTTTGCCGGCCAGCGGCATCCCGCTTAGATAGACCTGGCCGTTATCGGCGACGATGCTGCTGCCCTGGCTACCGGCCGGGGTGACCAGCGCGCCGAAGGGAACCGGCTTTCCGTTATAGATGAGCGACATCAGCAGCTTGAGCCCGACGTGGGCTTTAAACTCCGCACGGGCAATCGCGCCGTGGGTCGGGACGACGCTGACAACCGCATCGTCCAGGTCGACGTTATCGGCCAGGCTGTTGGTGTCCAGCGCCACCCGGTTTTCCCGGTATTCGGTGGCGTAGGGCAGCACGGCGTAGCCGCGCCAGTCGGTCTGAACCCCGGTCTGGTTTTCCACTTTGACGTTGTCTGCGCCGGGGGCTTTGATCAGCACCACCGTGTCGTTCATCGGCTGGCTCAGGGTGACGCCGTCGGCGTGAGCCAGCACGCCGCCGCTCAGGCCGTAGTACAGCTGTTTGATACCGTCGCTGCGGCTGTAGCCGACGTTGGCGTTGCCGTAGCCGCCGCGGTAGTTCAGCGCCGCGTAGCCGGTGCCGCCGCTGTTGCCCTCACCGCCGCCGGCGTAGCCGGTCTGCATGCTGTAGCTCAGGTTGTTGTCCTCCAGCAGCGTGCCGTGCAGGCCCGCCAGAGTGCTCATCCGACCATGCAGATCGTTTGACATGCTGCTACTGGCGCTGGCGTGCCGCCAGACTGATTTGCTGTCGGAACGCAGCCAGTGGCTGAACGGAATATTGACGTTGACTGCCAGCATCTGGTCGCGCCCCTGCTGCCAGGCGTTTTTGGTCAGGCTGTAGCTGAGCGTCCAGTTGATATCATTGACGGCGGTGTTCAGCCCCGCCTGGAGCTGCTGATCGGCCTTGCCGGTGCCCCAGTAGGTCTGATGACTGCCGTTCAGGTAAAGAGTCGCAGTACGCCCCAGCTGCTGGGTGATGCTGGCCTGTATTTTGCCGCGCTTGTTGTAAGCGAGGTTGTAGTAGTCGGTGAACGTCGGCTTCACTTCAATCACCCCGTCCTGGGTCGCGACGTTGTAGCCGCTCATCCGGCTGTAGGTGGTATCGGCGAAGCTGAAGTAGCCGTGCGTGGAGTAGCGGTAACCCACCAGCTGAATATTGGTGCCGGTATCCGTCAGCGACTTGTTATAGAGGAAGCGGACCGACTGACCCTGGTGATCGCTGTCATCGGGCAGGGTGGCATTGGCCTGGGTGACATCCAGCGACAGCGCCCCCAGCTCCCCCATGTTTTTCCCCACGCCGAGGTTAAAGGCGTGGTAGCGGTCCGCCAGCTGGGTGCCGCCGTACAGCGTCCAGCCCGCCGGGAGTCCTTGCAGCAACGTGCCCTGGAAGAATTTAGGTTTCTCCTGCTGATTGTTGCCGCTGCGGTACTCGCCGGCGGTGACCGTATAGCGGGAGTAGCCTTCGCGCTGGAGCACCGGAACGGAAGAGTAAGGGACGGTGAACACCTGACTGCTGCCGTCGGCCTCTTTGATGGTGACCTGTAGATCGCCGCTATTACCGGCCGCATAGAGATCGTTGATGGTAAACGGGCCGGGCGGTACCGTGCTCTGGTAGATCTCATAGCCGTTCTGTTTGACCGAGACCTGGGCCGTGCCGCGGGCAATCCCGTGAATGACCGGGGCGAAACCCTTCTGGCTGTCCGGCAGCATATTATCGTCGGAAGCTAACTGCACGCTGCGGAAGTTGATGCCGTCAAAGATATCGCCGTTGGTGTAGCTGTCGCCAAGGGTCAGGCGCGAGCGTAATGGCGTAACGTCTCGCTCCAGCCAGGTGTTAATGTGCTGCCATTGATTTTCGTTGTTTGCGGAACCGCTGCTGTAGCTCCAGGTGGTGTTGTCGCGCAGGCGCCAGGCGCCCAGATTCAGCCCGCTCTGCAGGTTCAGGTACGCGTAGTTGCTGCTACCGCCGACGTCGTTATGCACGGTGTTGCCGGTGAAGTTGTAGTTCAGCAGTAGCGCATTGATACCATCATCCCACAGCTCCGGAGGAATGCTACCGCGGGCGCGGTTGCCCATAAATGCCTGAGGAATGGTGAGGTAAAGACGTTGTTGAGCCACATCGAAACGGATCGTCATATCCTCGATCATCTCAAGTAAGGGGACGCAGCTATCGGCGGGCAGTTCCCCCAGCCCTGCGATTGAAGAGGTGCTGAGGCCCATGCTGGCCAACTGCCCGCGGGTAAGGCAGGGCAGCAATCCTTTACCTTTATCTCCGGCATCAAACGTGACGTCGCGGGTGGTCATATAACCGTCATTGAGATATATATCCACACGGTAGGTTCCCGGCGGTATCTCTTGTCCATTTTCAAAACCGGACAGATCCGCTACGGCGGTAGGATCGTCTGACAGGAACCGTGGATTGAAATAAAACTCTGCCTGCGCAGAAAAAGCCTGTGAGGTGAGTAAAATAAAAAGGGGAATCCTGGCCAGGATGCGTGTTGAGCGCAGGTTATTGCGTCGAATGCATTGTGAGCCCAAATGGTAAAGTCCATATTTCAAATATGACATAGTCCCTCCGGTCTAAAATCGCCGGCTGTCAGTTCTTTTTATTTCAAGCGATAGCGTTAACTATTGCCTTAAGTTATTGTGTTTTACCCGTCATTTTCGGGGTCAGCGCGCCATAATCATTAATTGTCCGGTAGGTAATTTCGCTACCTGAATCGGACGGTAATTTGACGGAGGTCTCTCCTAAAGGCGGCACCAGCGCATTTTCCAGTACCCGTTTTCCAGCATTAAGCTCGGTGACCGTCTGGTAGTACGGCGTTGGATTGCTAAGCGTGAGAACATTTCCATTACGACGAAATGTTAGTTTTTCTGCAGCCTGATCTGGCGAGAGCGCCAGGTTTGCCGGGCGATAATAGAGCTTGATACGGCTGATAATTGCCAACTGCAGGGTATTATCATTAAGCTTTGATTTATCCATTGAAGGAATAGCTTTAACATTGATCCAGAAAAGCGTTTCCCGATCCTGCGGTAATTGATTGTTAGTGGCATCGATAATTCGCAGAGTATTTTCTTTTTTCCCCTGCATAGAAAATAACGGTGGGGTGATGACAAAATGACCATCTTTACTCCCGTCATTATTCTCGATCCATGACTGAATCAAATAGGTGCTTTTCTCGTCATTATTAGTGACGGCTAGCTGGACCTGTTTGAGTTCAGCTGGATAAATAACTCGGGTTGCCCCTAAAGCCACGCCCGCTTCAGCGGAGGAAGTAAAACTTGCCAGGACAGTCATCATCATGCCTGCCAGCAGGCCACGTGTCATTTTCAGCTTATTTTTCACATATATTCCTTGTGTATTCACCGTTATTTCCCTTTTCGGTAGGTTGGCAGGCCAGTTATTGATAGGTTAAAGAAAATGAGGCCTGCGCATTTGCGACGCCACCAGTCACCTGTTTTCCTGTGGCCCGATACTTTGCAACGAAATGGAGAGTGGTAGGCCCGGAATAAATTTGCATCCACCTTCTGGGAGGGTGATTGAGCGGTATGAGGCTGTTATCTTTGTCGAATAGCGCGATACCTATACCTGTAGCAATCCCCGGTCCTTCACCAATCGAAAGTACGTCTGGATTCTTACCGTCTGCGACCCCTCTGAACGCTACGCCAACATGCCGGCTAACGGTGGTATTACAGTCCTGCAGATGAATATCGAAAGACACAGGGGCGGTATCCTCGCCGGCTGAGTGAAATCGGTTACTGGAGATCTGTCCCATATTGACGATCATCTGCCTATCCCCGGCTTCTACCCGGCAGGATTCAGCGATAATTTCTCCCTGAAAACGCATATTTCCACCGGGTAAAGTGACGTTCCACCGATTACCCGCCAGGGCGAGTGGCGGTAGCAGAAAAATGAACAAACCTAATCTCATTTTATGCATCGTGATCGCTCCAGTTGTTTAGTGAAAAACGGGCCATCCTGGCCCGAATTGCTTCCTTGCCAACAAATGGATTATTCGTACTGGACTTTAAAGGTCGCGTCAGCGTTAGCGATACCGGCAGTGGCTGCACCGGTTGCGTAGTAGCGAGCCTGGAACGGAATGACGTTAGTGCCGTCGTTCAGGGTAGACGCCTTGCTGAAGGTTGCGCCATCCAGTGCCAGCGGGGTACCGGTGCTGTCGCGGATCTGTACGCCAACGTTGGTTGCGCTGCCCGCAGCGGAGTTCTGCAGTGCCAGTACGTTTGTATTGGTGTTATTAACCGCAGTACCAGAGAACGCAACAGACGCTTTAGTTGCAACGGTGGTGTCACATTCATCCAGCTGGATATTGAAACCAACGGAAGAGCTGGTGCTGCCAGCGGTAGCCAGTTTTGCTGAACGCACCTGACCTAACATAACGGTTTGATCGAGAGAACCGGCATCTACCGCACAGGCTGCGTTGACCACTTCCCCTTTAAAATGCACGGTGCCGCCGTTTACGGTGGTGGTTGCGGCCAGAGCAACGGTAGAACTCAGGGAAAGAGCTGACAGAGCAACGATAGCCAGTGTTTTGATTTTCATGTTGTTTTCCTTTAAACATTATCGATATTACGAACCGTTGTTGGCAGTCGTTATGCCTTCCAGGCACTCCATTTTTAGCCGATGGTCCGACTGCCGGTTCTTCAAAGTTTTTACCTGACTGATGTAACAGTTAGGACCATTTTGACTCATTGAAATAAATGTCTTGTTTTATCGCTTTTCATTTTTTTAAGCGGGTTTTTAATCTGTTTTTTGTTGTTTTCTTGGTTCTTTATCGTATGTGGTGAGGTGGGAAAGGAAAACAAACAAGCTGATGATGAGAGTCGATGGAAAAGTGAATATGCTGAAACAGGAGGAGGAATACCATAAATGGTGGAGGGTAATTTATTTATAAATCAGGTGGTTATATTTATTTTGCCAAAAAAGAACATATTTGAGTTGCAGAATGTTTCAAAACTTTTTTATCATACGGACAGTTTGGTCCTAATTGACCCATTCGTTTTTCAAAAAAAAAGAAAAAAATCAATAAATTAGCCACAAATTATTGATTGTATAAATTTTCAGCTAATAAGTTTTTTCTCTCCCATAATCCAGCGAATCGAGCAGCGTTACTGGCGGTATATCGTACTGTGTGGCGAATGTTACGATGACCGAGATAATCCTGTATCAGGCGGGTATCCGCTCCTCTCTCTGCCAGTTCGTAACCACAGGCATGGCGTAACATATGCGGATGGGTAGGCGTAGCGGTGCCGGCAGCGATACCTGCGCTTTTAATGATGCGGTAAGCCTGTTGACGGGAAAGTCGGGTGCCGCGGCGCGAGATGAACACCGCATCGCTTTTATCTGCCCTATACCAACTGGCGCGAATCTGGCTCCAGCATTCAAGCGCGTCACGTTCATCAAAACGCAAGGGATGCACCGTGGAGAAGCCGTTCTTCAGCCGACGGATATTGATGCGTCCTTCATTGAGATCAAAATCCCGATAATGCAAATCAAGAAGTTCACTGATGCGCATACCATGGCGAAACGCTAGCAAGATAAGGCAATAATCGCGTTCGCCGGTAGGGCCATGACGTACAGCTAACATCATTGCCTGAACTTCTTTAGCTGTAAGAAAACGACGTCGATTCATAATGTATCACTCCTGATATATGCATGTGGGCGGATGTCGCGGGACAAATCATCAGCATGCGTCAGACGCACCGCAATAAAGCCGAAAATTATCTGCGCATATACCCGTCATACTTCCAGTTGCTTGTGCGTTGGCAATACTCGGCCTCCTCCTTACGCGGCCAGCGCAAGCGCTGTGCAAAACGGTTAACCGTGTTGTCCTGCAACGCGATTTATTTAGGGTATATAAATACGGGTTACTGAAGCTGTGATAAGTTCAAGCTGACAAATTTGTCACCCATAATGTTTATCGATTTTTATTTGATATCACAAGAGACGCGCAGTCCCCCTGCTATCAGGTTATTAAAATTAAAGGAAAAATAATTAAATCTGATGGGTTTGAGAAATATCTTACTTAAATATTTTGCATTACAGCAAATCAGTGCGGAAAGTCATAATTATTTTGCAATGTAGTTATGTGTGTGACTGTTTTGATTTTAATAGTAACGAGTGGGTATGTGTTGGCGCTAAAGATGTATTCGCTGCGTACGGAAGGATTTCGACGCCGTAATCGGCGTCGAAGAGAAGGGTTATAAAATAACTCGCCTTTTTTTATCGCGGGCGCTATCCCAGATACCATAGAAACGACCGGCATTGCTGGCGGTATACCAGACGGTATGGCGAATATTTCGATGTCCGAGATAGTCCTGAATCAGACGGGTATCAATGCCCATGTTGGCCAGAGCAAAACCACATGAGTGGCGAAGCATATGCGGATGGATTTCAATTGGCAGGCCGGCATTGCCACCTGCGACTGAGATAACATGATAAAACTGCTGCCGCGATAAAGGATTTCCTTTACGTGACAAAAATAACCATTCGCTGTCTGCCTGCGGATAGGTTTCCCGAACAGTCAGCCAGCTTTTTAATGCCTGAATTTCTTTATTAATTAATGGGTGGGAGGTCGAGAATCCTCTTTTCAGCCGGTGGACGTAGATACATTTTGACTGAAGATCGATATCTGAGACCCGCAGACGGCAGATCTCACTGGCGCGTAGCCCGTGAATAAAGCACAGCAACGTCAAACAGTAGTTACGTGTGGCGTGAGCTCCTGTGTTCGCTGCGGCTAACAGTGCCTCAATTTCGTTTTGCGTTAAGAAATTCCTTTTCGTATTGCCTGTATTGCTCTTCATAATGTCCCTTTTATTACGCGATATGGGGCTAGCATCCAGCTAACAGCCATTTAACTAATGGATACCGGTCATACTTCCACTTGCTTGCGCATTGGCTTCTGAGTGACTCGTCATCATCCATGATGACCTTGCCCTTACGGGCTTTCGCTCACCCCCGTTACTGACTCCAGTAACTCCCGGGGACTCGCCTTTCAGCTTCACCCCGTTGGGCCAGCCTAAGCGCTTTTCAAAACGTTTATTCGCTTTGTTCAGTAATTCGAATTATTTAGGGTATATATTATTACTCCATTTTATTGCTTGAACATGAATGTTTAGATTGATTTTTTCTGCGTGTGAAATCAATACTATTTCGGATAAGTATATAATGGGCCTGATTTATGTCTCGGAGCGGAAATTGAAGTCCAGCCAGTAAGCGTAAGAGTTGGTGGCATAAAAGAGTTGTAGCCGCTTGAGTTACGTACAATAGATATTCTTTTATTATGCTACTTCACATGCTTCTCATGATTTATTTGTTGTATTCAATTTGCGAGGTGAATTGTATCATTTGTTATGGTGTGCTGTTTGTTTATATCCATTTTTATGATGCTGGCATGTATTTGAGTCTCAATCCCAAAAATGCCGTTGGCTTGCTTTTTTATTTATTAATTGTTGAAAAATCAATAAGTTAAATTGTTTGATGTGAGGGTTTTCCTGGAACCCACTCAGTGCGAAGATAATATATCTTTTTTACTAAAGAGAAACTACAACACATGTTAAACAAAACTAAAAAAGCTGACTGAAGTAAACCAATTTCAACATTTAAGAGAGAGGGGGAATTACGTATAACTACGTAATGGATGAGAAGGATAGTAGAGATGTTACATGTATCAAATAGCTGTACATAATCAAAGATTGGCATATGCATATTCACATATAAGCTTTAGCTTCGGCACAACAACGAATAACACAGAGTGTGAGATCTGATCTCACACTCTGGCTATTTGGTTAAGTCAACTCTCCGTAAATCAGGATGGAGGCGGTCAGAATCATAATAGAGCCGGATAGCATACTAATTAAATACGCCACATGAGGGCGGGTTGTTAAAATAGCGCGTGAACAGTATCCAACGACCAGGTAAACCAGTGTGCAGGTTAACAGATGTAAACTGCTGAGTATCAGCATTTGCTGCGTGACCGACCAGCTTCCCTGGGGGTCGGTAAACTGCGGCAGGAGGGCCAGAAACAGAAGAAAGACTTTTGGATTCAGGCCGCTAATGCATAGCCCCTTAATCGCCCAGCGATTCCAGCTGCCCGCGCTGTGCTGCTGTGCACCTGGCGTTGGCGGATGGCGCAAAATAGCGATCCCCAGCCACATCAGATAGCCTGCGCCCAGCAGCGTGAGCGTCGATAGTGCCAGCGGATGATTGGCGATTAACACGCCGATTCCGGCGATGACGATCAGCGTGGCCAGCAGGTGGCCAGACATGAGTCCGGCGACGGCGGGTATCACGCGCCGTCCGTTGATCCCCGCGCTGATGGTATAGGCCCAGTCAGCGCCCGGCGTAATGATCAGCAGAAAGGAGACCAGCCAAAAGCTGGCGATAAAGCTCATTTCCATGGACGGCTCACCTCTGCGTGCTGACGGCAATTTCTCATCATTTTCCCTCGTTAAGCGGCGGTTATTTGAGGGAAAGAATATCGAGTTTATTGCGCAATGAGCTTTCAATGTTATGCTTTAAGGCGTTCTTCTGAGGGAAAATCTTCCAAATGGATAGCATCGATCGAAAAATTCTTGCTGAGCTACAGGCTGACGGACGGCTGTCGATAACCGAGCTGGCCGAGCGGGTGAATCTCAGCCTTTCGCCCTGTCATCGACGGCTGCGGACGCTGGAGCAAGAAGGCGTGATTACCGGCTATCGGGCTAATCTGGATCCGGCCAAAATGGGCTTTAACTTTTTGGCGATCGTCTTCGCGACGCTAAAAGAGGGCGATAAGAAAGCGGTAAGCGCGTTTGAGGAGGCTGTGGAAGAGATACCGCAAATCGTGCTGGCGCAGCGCCTGTTTGGCGATCCGGACTACCTGATGCACGTGGTAACCCGCGATCTCCCGGCGTTCCAGAAACTGTATGATGACAAACTCTCGGCAATGCCCGGCGTGCAGCACCTGCGGTCGACGCTGGTGATGAAAACGGTTGTGCAGGATCGCCCGTTTCCGCTCGGTAAGGGGTGATTATGCTACTCTGCGCGCTGCTCCCGGGGGCGGCGTAAAGCGCCTGCCCGGGCTACAGGTTAACAGCCGTCCGCGGGCCGGTAGCCCGGACAGATGCGCAGCATCGCCTCCGGGAAATTCAGCTACTCTGCGCTCTGCTCCCCGGTCGCGGCTAACGCCTTACCGGGGCTACGGGTTCACCGCCGTCTGCGGGCCGGTAGCCCGGACAGATGCGCAGCATCGCCTCCGGGAAATAACGGTGGTGCTTCATCAACCGCCATCCGGCAACAAGGTAAGCGCCTTATTCAAAGCGGGTGGGTATTACTCTTTTTCCAGCAGGCGCATAAAAATCGTCAGCGCTTCATCAAGCTGATGGCGCTGCGCCGCTGAGAGTCCACTTAGCAGCTCCCGCTCATTCTCCACGTGACTTTCCACCGCCCTGTCGATTAACTCTCGCCCCTCTGGCGTCAGCGCGACCAGCATGCTGCGCGCATCGTCCGGGTTTGGCAGACGGCGAATAAACCCCCGTTTTTCCAGCGCTTTCAGACGATGGGTCATGGTGCCGGAGGTGATCATTAACGTTGAAAAGAGCTGGGTGGGCGACAGCACGAACGGTTCGCCCGCCCGCCGCAACGTCGCCAGCATATCAAACTCCCAGCGCACTAAATCATGACGAAGAAAAGCCGCTTCAATGCGCGGCTCCAGTAGCAGCGCGCAGCGTTTCAGGCGGCCAAACGGCCCCATCGGACTGCAATCGAGATCGGGACGTTCCCGTTTCCACTGTTCAAGAATGCGATCCACGGCGTCGGTCTGCGGTGATTTGTCCATTAATGCTCACTTGTCTTGATATCAAGATAAATATCGATACATACTTAGGCCACAATTTACCTTGATGTGAAGATAAAATCATGGCCTTTGTTTCGCGCAATTTGATGGTTGATCTGTTTTTAACCGCGCTGGCCCCCGCCATCTGGGGCAGCACCTATATTGTGACCTCGCAGTTTCTGCCGCCGGATCGGCCGTTTATCGCCGCGCTGCTGCGGGTGCTGCCGGCCGGGATCGCTCTGCTGATCTGGAGCCGCCGTTTCCCGCTGCGCGCCGAGTGGTGGAAGCTGATCGTTACCGGGATCCTGAATATCGGCGCGTTTCAGGCGCTGCTGTTTATTGCCGCCTATCGGCTGCCGGGCGGCCTGGCGGCGGTGATAGGGGCGATCCAGCCGCTGCTGGTGATGCTGTTGGCCTGGTGCGTCGATCGTCAGCGATCGCCCTGGCTGGCGGTGCTCTCGGCATTGATGGGGATCGCGGGAATGGCGATGCTGCTGCTGTCGCCGCAAACCACGCTCGAACCGCTGGGGATCGCCGCGGCGTTTCTGGGGGCGATGAGCATGGCGCTGGGAACCTGGCTGTCGCGTCGCTGGGCGATCGCTTTGCCGGTTATCGCACTGACCGGCTGGCAGCTGCTGATTGGCGGTATCGTACTGGCACCAATTGCGTTACTGGTCGATCCGCCGCTGCATCAGGTGACGCTGACTCAGGCGGCGGGCTATCTGTGGCTGTGCGTTGCCGGGGCTATGCTGGCATACGGCCTGTGGTTTCGCGGTATCAGCCGACTTTCCCCGGTGGCGGTGTCGGCGATGAGCCTGCTGAGTCCGGTGACGGCGGTGCTATTAGGCTGGGTTTTCCTCGGGCAAAAGATCGAGGGGCTGGCGCTGGTGGGGCTGGTGATTGTGCTGTTCAGCGTGCTGTCGATTCAGCGTGCGTTATCGAATAAGAGAGCTGTAGCAGGTCGGTAAATCCCGGAGGCGATGCTGCGCATCTGTCCGGGCTACCGGACCGCAGACGGCGGTGAACCTGTAGCCCGGGCAAGGCGCGTCAGGCGCCGCCCCCGGGAGCACCGCGCAGAGTGGCTGAATTTCCCGGAGGCGATGTTGCGCATCTGTCCGGGCTACCGGCCCGCAGACGGCAATGAACCTGTAGCCCGGGCAAGGCGCGTCAGGCGCCGCCCCCGGGAGCAGCGCGCAGAGTGGCTGAATTTCCCGGAGGCGATGCTGCGCATCTGTCCGGGCTACGGCACCGCAGACGGCAGTGAACCCACAAACCAGGCTGTGGGGGCACTGTTCGCCAGCAACAAAAAAAGCCCCATCAAGGGGCTCGACATTGCTGTGTGCTTATTATGTGGCGGGAGCCAGACCAGCCGCCGTCAGGCGACCTGTCCGGCAGCTCCCTCTGCAACCATTCGGTTATTTAGACAGCTCGGCGGTCATATGAACCTGGTTACCGGTATACGCTTCGGTAATGTGGTAAGACTGGCCCTGGTCTTTAGCAATGGCGGCGATTTTGGCTTCGGCGTTGTCCAGCGTATCAGCGGTTACGCTAACAGGCTGAGCGAAGCTAGCGAAAGAGACCAGAGACAGCATACCGGCAGCGGCAAGTAATTTTACGTTTTTCATGGTGTTTGTCCTTTTAACTTTTATGGTGGAAAGCGTTGTTGCTTTCGATGGACTTATAATAAGCCTGCTAACTATAACGCGCGTTGCAAAAAGTGCGATTTAGATCACACTTTTGTGACGGAATGATGATGAATGCCTAAATTTTAATTTTTTATTTCCAATAAAAACAAACAGATGATTTATTCTGCAGCGTCTCTTTCGCCGTGGAAAACGATCTCAACAGCCGCGCAGTTTTCTCGCCTCGCGTGATTAATTATTTTTAATGTGAATGCATTGGCTGTTTTTTGAGCAAATAAAGCGGCGATATTTCGCCCGTCAACGAAGCATTGAGCCAGGGTGAAAAGATACAGTGACCCTCACACAGATTGCGTGAGGACAATGGGATGATTGCCGTACTCTTTGAAGCCGAGGTCACTCCGGCGAGTCAGGAACGTTACTTAGCGCTGGCGGCGGAGCTGAAGCCGCTGCTGAACAATATTGACGGTTTTATTGCCATTGAGCGTTTCCAAAGCCTGACCACACCGGGGAAAATTTTGTCGCTCTCCTGGTGGCGGGATGAGGAAGCGGTGCAGGCGTGGAAACGCAACCTTTGCCATCAGGCTGCGCAGAAAGAGGGGCGGGAGAGCATTTTCGCCTGTTATCACATTCGGGTGGCTCAGGTGCTGCGCGAATACCGTGCTTAACCTGCCCATCCCCGGTACTCTGGCTGCTGTTTGTGGTTAGGGAAAATAAGCGAGGCCCTATGTTAAAACCTGTTGAGCTAATTGAAGACGATGAGTCCCTGGCCGAAGCGATGGCGGCAGTGGCGTCGGCGATGGCGGATGCCTCGCGCCTGAAGATACTGTGCGCCTTAATGGACGGCCGGGCGTGGACGGCGACCGAGCTTTCCGCCGTCGCCGATATTTCCCCTTCGACCGCCAGCGCGCATCTTAGCCGCCTGGTCAACAGCGGTTTATTAATCTGCCTTGCCCAGGGCCGACATCGCTACTACCGCCTCGCCGGTAGCGATGTCGCCGGTTTGCTGGAGAATATGATGACCATGGCCGGCAAGCGCGCGGTAGCGCTCGCAACCAGCACGCCGGTCAATTTGCGCCTGGCGCGCACCTGTTACGATCATCTGGCCGGAGAAGTGGCGGTATCGCTGTATGATTTTCTGCAGCGTGAAGCGTGGATAACGCCTGACGGAACGGCGCTGACGCCCGCCGGGGAAGCGCACTTTGCCCGGCTGGGAGTGGTGGTGAAGCGCGGCTCCCGGCGCAAAGCCAGCTGCGGCTGTCTGGACTGGAGCGAACGACGCTTTCATCTTGGGGGCGCGGCGGGCGCGGCGCTGCTGCAGCACGGTCTGGAGAACGGCTGGTTTAGCACTACCGCGGGATTTCGCGAAGTGATGATTACGCCGGCAGGGTGGCGCGCGTTGTATCTGCATTTTCAACTGACGAAAAAGGGAGACTGCTGACGGATTAGGATTGTTCTCTCTGTAGAGAAATAACCTTTTATGCAACTATAGGTTGCTATATTGTTAATTCCATATCGTCTTTTCCCCTTCGGTGTAAATAACAATAGCTTTGTTTCTTGCTATCAATCCCCAGTAATTAATAGTTGTGAGCTATCTGTTACATTGATTAACAGCTCGTGAACATATGTATATTTGTCAGCGAAAAATAGCATTCTTTGACGCCGACAGCCTTGACGAATTCTTTTATCGAGTTCGTTCCTGACGCCTTAAATATTGCGGCTTCCGGTCAGTCGAAGTTTCTATTAACAGTTGCAAAAGTGAGCATCGCAAATCGCTTCTGACTTTTGTGCGTATTAACTGTTTGCTCATTGATACTTAATTCACTCTGACAAGGAAATGGCAATGAAAAAGGTTCTTCTCTCTGCTGCAATGGCAACTGCGTTTTTTGGTATGGCTGCGGCAAATGCTGCTGATACCAATGTAGGCGGCGGTCAGGTTAATTTCTTCGGTAAAGTTACCGACGTATCTTGTACTGTTTCCGTAAACGGCCAGGGCAGCGATGCGAACGTTTATCTGTCACCAGTTACTTTAACGGAAGTTAAAGCTGCCGCGGCGGATACCTATCTGAAACCGAAATCTTTCACCATCGATGTTTCTGACTGCCAGGCGGCTGATGGCACCAAACAGGATGATGTGAGCAAACTGGGCGTGAACTGGACCGGCGGTAACCTGCTGGCGGGCGCAACCGCTAAACAGCAGGGCTACCTGGCTAACACCGAAGCCGCCGGCGCGCAGAATATCCAGCTGGTTCTCTCCACCGACAACGCCACCGCGCTGACCAACAAAATCATCCCGGGCGACAGCACCCAGCCTAAAGCGGCCGGTGATGCCTCTGCCGTTCAGGATGGCGCGCGCTTCACTTACTACGTCGGCTACGCGACCAGCACCCCGACCACGGTTACCACCGGTGTGGTTAACAGCTACGCGACTTACGAAATTACTTATCAGTAATATCGACTGAGAGATAAAGCCGCCTCGCGCCGGGGCGGTCTATACCCGTCATACTTCGAATGGCACAGGCGTTGGCGACGTTTGCTCACCCCAGTCACTCTCTGGCCGCCTTTCTGTAATTCGAATTATTCAGGGTATACAACAATAATAAAGCGGCCACTGCTGCCGCTTATTTTTTTATTCTGAGGTCAGCATGAAGCGTATTGCCCTTTTTTTCTGTTTCATTTTTAGTTTTGCGGCCCATGCCAATAATATTATTGTTAACGGTACCCGCTTTATTTATCCAGGAAATGAAAAAGAAATAACGGTGCAGCTCTCTAACACCGCCGACCGTCCGGCGCTGGCGCAAGCCTGGCTGGATAACGGTAATGCCGACGCGACGCCGGATACCATTACTACCCCCTTTATTATCACGCCGCCTATTTCCCGGGTTGATGCGAAAAGCGGTCAAACCCTGCGTATTAAGCTCGGCAGTAATGCAGGGCTGGCTAAAGATAAAGAGACGCTGTGGTGGCTGAACCTTCTGGAAATACCGCCGGTTGAGGCCAGCCAGAAAAACGAAGGGCAAAATATTCTGCAGCTGGCGATTCGTTCGCGCTTTAAGTTTATTTATCGCCCTGCCGGGCTAGGCAATCGCGACGCTGCGGCAGAAAAACTGGCGCTCTCCGCTAACGGCAGCAGCCTGTCCGTCAGTAACCCAACGCCCTTTTATATCACCGTAAGCCGTATCTCCCGTAACGGCGGCAAAGCGCTCAACAGCAAAACGGTCATGTTTGCCCCGCAGTCCAGCCAGACCATCGCCCTCTCTTCAGCGGTGAGCAAAGGCGAGACCCTGACCGTTAACAACATTAATGATTATGGTGCAGATGTCGCAGTGAAAGTTACCGTCAAATAAGGGAAACGATCATGAAGCAGAGGTCAATCTGCCCGGGAAGATTAAGCACGGCTATCGCGGTTGCGCTGTGCTGCTTTCCGCCATTTTCCAGCGGACAGGAAAACCCGGGAACGATCTATCAATTTAACGATGGTTTTATCGTCGGCAGTCGCGAAAAGGTCGACCTGTCGCGCTTCTCGACCAGCGCTATCAGCGAGGGCGTCTACTCCCTTGATGTCTATACCAACGGCGAATGGAAAGGGCGCTACGACCTGAAAATCACCGCCGGTAAAGACGGCAAAATGGGCGTCTGCTATACCAAAGCGATGCTGATGCAGTATGGTATTTCGCCGGAAAAATTAAATCCGCAGCTCAGCGAAAAAGAGGGCTTCTGCGGACGCCTGCAGGAGTGGCGTCACGAAGATAACGTCAAAGACACGCTGATTCAGTCCTCCCTGAGACTGGATATTGCCGTACCGCAAATCTACGAAGATCAGCGCCTGAAAAACTTTGTCAGCCCGCAGTTCTGGGATAAAGGCGTTGCGGCGCTGAATTTAGGCTGGATGGCCAACGCCTGGAATAGCCATATCTCCTCGGCCAACGGTTCCGATAACAGCAGCGCGTATCTTGGCGTTAACGCGGGCCTGTCGTGGGACGGCTGGCTGCTCAAGCATATCGGTAACCTGAACTGGCAGCAGCAGCAGGGGAAAGCGCACTGGAACAGCAACCAGACCTATCTGCAGCGGCCGATTCCGCAGATTAACTCGATAGTCAGCGGCGGGCAGATTTTTACCAACGGCGAGTTCTTTGACACCATCGGCCTGCGCGGGGTTAACCTGGCGACCGATGACAATATGTTCCCCGACGGAATGCGCTCCTACGCCCCTGAAATTCGCGGCGTGGCGCAAAGCAACGCCCTGGTGACGGTGCGTCAGGGCAGCAATATTATCTATCAGACCACGGTGCCGCCGGGGCCGTTTACCCTGCAGGATGTCTATCCTTCCGGCTACGGTAGCGACCTTGAAGTGTCGGTTAAAGAGGCCGATGGTTCGGTCGAGGTATTTAGCGTACCTTACGCCTCGGTAGCGCAGCTGCTGCGTCCGGGAATGACCCGCTACGCGCTCTCCGCCGGTAAAGTCGACGATAGTTCGCTGCGTAATAAACCGATGCTCTACCAGGGAACCTGGCAGCATGGTTTAAATAACCTGTTTACCGGCTATACCGGCGTCACCGGATTTGATGACTATCAGGCGTTCCTGTTGGGGACCGGGATGAATACCGGCATCGGCGCGCTCTCATTCGACGTGACTCACTCGCGGCTGAAGAGCGATACCCTTGACGAGCACGGTCAAAGCTATCGCGCCACCTTTAACCGCATGTTTACCGAAACCCAGACCAGCATCGTGCTGGCGGCGTATCGCTACTCCACCAAAGGCTACTACAACCTGAACGACGCCCTCTACGCCGTCGATCAGGAGAAGAACTACAACAGCAACTACACCGTGTGGCGCCAGAAAAACGGGATGACCTTTACCGTCAACCAGAACCTGCCGGACGGCTGGGGCGGTTTTTATCTGAGCGGCCGGGTGGCGGATTACTGGAACCGTTCGGGAACGGAGAAGCAGTACCAGTTTAGTTACAACAACATGTACGGTCGGCTCTCGTGGTCGGTCAGCGCCCAGCGCGTCTATACCCCGGATAGCTCCGGCCACCGTCGCGACGATCGCGTGTCACTCAACTTTAGCTACCCGCTGTGGTTCGGTGAAAACCGTACGGCTAACCTGACGTCGAATACCGCGTTTAATAACTCACGCTTCGCCAGTTCGCAGATTGGCGTCAACGGTTCGCTGGATAGTGAAAACAACCTCAACTACGGCGTGTCGACCACGACCTCTACCGGCGGCCAGCACGATGTGGCGCTGAACGGCAGCTACCGTACCCCGTGGACCACGCTGAACGGCAGCTATAGCCAGGGCGAAGGCTATCGCCAGAGCGGCGTAGGCGCCAGCGGGACGCTGATCGCGCATCAGCACGGCGTCGTATTCTCGCCGGAAAGCGGCACCACCATGGCGCTGATCGAAGCGAAAGACGCCGCGGGGGCGATGTTGCCCGGCTCGCCGGGTACCCGCATCGACAGCAACGGCTACGCCATTCTGCCGTATCTGCGGCCTTACCGGATAAATTCCGTTGAAATTGACCCGAAAGGCAGCAACGACGATGTCGCCTTCGGCAGTACCGTGGCGCAGGTGGTGCCGTGGGAAGGGAGCGTGGTCAAGGTCTCCTTCGATACCACGCTGCAGAACAACGTTACTCTGCAGGCGCGTCAGGCAAACGGTCTGCCGCTACCGTTCGCCGCCACGATTTATAACCCCTCCGGGAAAGAGATCGGCGTGGTGGGCCAGGGCAGCATGATGTTTATCAGCGACGCCAGCGCGCCGAAGGCCACGGTTAAGTGGAGCGGCGGACAGTGCTCGGTGGAATTAAGTCAGGAAAAAACAAAGGAAACGCTATGTCGCTAATGAAAAAACTGACGCTTTTTATTGGCTTAATGGCGATGGGGACCACGTCGGCATGGGCGTACTGTACGCGCCTGTCGCAGCCGACGGTTAGCCTCGACATGGTTGTGGGCCGGGTGGTGGTTCCGCCGGATCTGCCGGTAGGCTCGGTGATCGTGTCCCGGGACTGGACCATGTCGGCGCCGGGCGGGGCCAGCTATAGCTGCAGCAGCGGCACTAACCGCTTTGTGGCCAAAATCGTCGCCCCCGGGGCGACCGATCTGGGAAATAAAATTTATTCCACCAACGTGCCCGGGATCGGCCTGCGGTTCAGCCGCGGCGGGGCGACGGTCAATATTATCTACCCTGACACGTTCTCCAGCTACGTCAGCCGGACCACGAATTACTCGCTGGAAGGCTCCCGCTTTACGCTGGAGGTGATTAAAACCGCGAGCGTGACCGGCAGCGGAACCCTGGCGGCAGGTAAGTACACCTCTTACGACTGGGAGAACGGCAATAACCCGATCCTCGAAACCCGCCTGAGCGCCAACGCCATCACCGTGGTATCGCCCTCATGTACCATCCTGAGCGGCAAAAATATGAACGTCGATGTCGGTACCATCAAGCGCAGCGATCTCAACGGCGTCGGCACCACCGCGGGCGGGAAGGATTTTAATATTGAGCTGCAGTGCAGCGGCGGGTTAAGCGAGTCGGGATACGCCAATATCCAGACCTCTTTCTCCGGCACGCTGGCCACCGGCACCACGGTGAGCCGAGGCGCGCTGCTGAACGAAAAATCCGGCTCCTCGTTGGCGAAAGGAATTGGTATCCAGGTTCTGAAAGAGGGCGTACCGCTGGAATTCAACAAGAAATACAGCGTCGGTACGCTGCGCACGCAAGAAACCCGATACATCACCCTGCCTCTGCATGCGCGTTTCTATCAATATGCGCCGACCACCAGTACCGGTGAGGTAGAGTCGCACATGATCTTTAACCTGACGTACGATTAATTCGGGAGGCGGGTATGCGTGATTCAGCACAATATAAAAATAGCAAACGACTCATTCAACTGGCGCTGATCGGCGGGATGCTGATGGCCTCCCCGGCGTCGGGTTTTGAGACCAACTACGATCGAGGGCGGGTGGATTTTGCCGGACGGGTGACGGATATCTCCTGTAGCGTGGCGCTGAACGGCGGCAACAACGCGGGGAGCGGCAGCGTCTGGCTGGCGCCGGTCAGCCTGGCCGAAGTACACGATCGCGGCGCCGGGGCATTTATGAAGCCGCAGCCTTTTACGCTGGAACTCTCGAACTGCCAGCTGCGTCACGACGGCGGCGCGGCGGATAAAGACGAGATCCGCCTGGTTAACGTCCGCTGGGTTGACGGCTTTACGGTCAATGCGGTGGGCAATGAAAATGCCGGCTACCTGAGGAATACGCGGGCGGACGGCGCCAGCCATATTTTCCTCGCGCTGTCGACCAATGATAATAATACCCTCGATAAAAGTAATAAAATCGTCCCGGCCGACCCCTTGCAAAACCGGGTGCCGCTGGTCGAAAAAGCGGTCGATGGCGGCGTATTTACCTATTACATCGGCTACGTGACCCCCGCGCCGGAAAAAGCAACCAGCGGCCCGTTGACCAGCTGGGCAACATGGGAGCTCGTTTATAATTGAAGGGGAGAGGGTATTGCGCGAGTATGACTTTTGATGCCGGAGTTATCCGGCATTTATTTATGCGGTGATATCTTCCTGGACCAATTGTTCAATGCTCACTTCCTTCCAGTAGTGTCCCTGAATAGCAAACCATTCCATGCCCTGCAACCAGGCCTTATGCGCTTCGCTTTCTACACCTTCAATAATCACATTATGGTGGTTGCGGGAAAGGAAAGTGACGAGGGCATCCATTAACGGACGACCGGAATCTTTTTGCATTAAAAGCCAGAAGAAGTCTTTATCGATTTTGACATAATCGAAATGATAGTCGCGAATCGCGTGAATACCGGCGTTGCCAGAGCCAAAATCATCGAGCCAGAGCGTAGTGCTTTGCGGGTTATTCCAGGTTGCGAGAGCATTATTCAAAAGATTATGGGAATTCTCGGTCACTTCAAAATGGACGCAGCCGATTTGGTCGACGAGCGCTTTAATCTCCGGGCGTTGCAATACGTTAAGTATATGGTCATCAACATTAATCGTCGCCGAGATAGCATTTTGCTTAAACCACTGTTTATGTTTTTCAATAAGCGCCAGCTGTTCCATAAAAATGCTTTCGCGTAGTCCCGTATTGGCGTAGCGAAAGAAGTTTTCCGGCGATATAGAGAGGTGGTCAAAGCGGCTCAGGCACTCAACGGCGACGAGCGTACCTTTTGGGGAAAACATTTTTTGAAAGACATAACGAACGGATATATCGCTACGTGATAAATTATGCCTGGAAAAAAGAGTTGCGTTCATTATCTCTCGTCAAAAATCAGGTCAGAGGTAAAGAGAGGAGAATATTATAGGTGACCTTTCTACCGATGGGAATGATTATTAATGGCTTATCGCCAATAAATTATCGGGTTTTGATTGGTCACCCACATATTTTTGGTTTTAGCACTGATACATATTGACTATGCTTTTGTTCATTATTCGCGAGTTATTCATCCCGAGTTTCTTCATAATATGTACCTTATGGCTGTGGACCGTTTTATGATCAATGTCGAGAAGCACCGCAATCCTTTTACTGTTATTGCAGGCAATAATTAACTCCAGCACCTGAAGTTCCCTGGCGGTCAGCTTGCGGCGGGTGCATAGCCCCTGGCAGCCTTCGGCGGTTGAGGGCCTGCTGATGATGGCTGAGTAATCTGCCAGCGAGGATTTTTCGGTCAGAATCAACAGGTTTTCTAGATCAAGCAGCTCCCGGAACAGGCTGGACAGCTCGCTTCTGACGATCAGCACCAGCAGCGCGCAATGCGTCAGGCGCTTGCGCAAAGTGTTCAGTAATGCGACCGTTGTGGCCGCAGAGATATCTTTGTGGATGATATTGATAATAACGGTGGCTGCCGGTGAGGCGCCGACCCCTTTCACAATATCCTGAAATTTCAGGGTGGTGATATCCCTGGCGCGATCAATCATATAATCATGGATTGATTGCCCGATGATATTGTCATCAGTGTAAAGTAATATACTGTCCAATGGTTCAGACTCTCTTTTTTCTCTTGGCTTCCATAATCAAGTCGAGCAGCACTTTCTCTATTCGCTTCTTGTTATCAAGATGGCGAAATTTAAACTGACAGGAGATCTGATAGTAGCTATCTGACTTCTCGTTATCATCTAAAGTCACCATAACAACATTTTTTATAACTAAATCTACGGTGATTTCGCCATATTCAGCGAGGGCGAGGATAGCGTTCTTGAGGATGGCGTTATGGCTGAGGAATTTCAGATTGGGGCTCCTGGTCATCAGCGCGCAACCGCCGTCCGAAATGTCTTTGATTTCGAATAGATAGTTTTCTCCGTTTTTGTGTCGGCCGTGACAGAAGAATTCGTGCTCGTGGCGCAGGCGGAATCGGGGATCGCGCCGGCGTTGAACCACCTGGATACATTCCGGTAAGGTAAATGCGACCTTCCTGCATTTCCCTTCACCGCCGGGATAGCTTTTCTTTAGCGTAGAGCAAAACTCGATTTTCCCTGAATCGCTATGCAGAATAAATTTAACTTTATGCCCCGCGGGGATTTTGCTGGTGGTGGAGATATGAAACTCGGCAAAATCTACCCGCGTTAGCTGGGTAATAGTGCTTTTGTTATTAACAAAAACTTCTATCTCCGCCTGCTTTCGGAGCTCTTCCCTGAAAATAGCAATAATTTCATACTTACTCGTCTTTATCGTTCCCTCTGTCATGTGAAATCCTTGTAAATTGTTATTGTGTGTGGTCGATTTTTTATATAGCAATACAAACATTCTGATTGTGTTAACCAGATGTTTTTATGAGCATTTGATGTTGTTAGCTATCTTTGCAGCTAAATTGATTTGTATAAACTTTGAATGAGATATTGTTTTTCCTGTAATCAAGAGTTCGAAAATTTTGGCGAGACAAAAACGACAGAAGCCTCCAATTAGGAGGCCAGTCGAGAAAGTTTAAATCTATGCTTTGCATAGGGTTATCCGTAAGAGAATAAAGCGGATAACGCCTAATTTGTAGGATGTATAGTGCCAGTGGCGTTAAGGTAATTCCAGGCAAATATTGAGGAGAAGGCTTCTGCGAATATCGATCCGCAGAAGCCTGAAATCAGGAGTGGGGCTGGAGATTATCCAGAATGGCTAACGCTTCTGGTGGGAGCGTTAATTGCGCGGCGGCCAGATTCTCGTGCAGATGCTGTAGCGAGGAGGTGCCCGGAATGAGCAGGATATTCGGCGAGCGCTGGAGCAGCCAGGCCAGCGCCACCTGCATCGGCGTGGCGTCAAGCGAAGCGGCGACTTCGTTAAGCTCCCGGGCCTGAAGCGGGGTAAAACCGCCGAGGGGGAAAAAGGGCACCCAGGCGATATTTTGCGCCGCCAGCTCGTCGATCAGCGGATCGTCCTGACGGTTCGCCACGTTATATTGGTTCTGAACGCAGACGATTGGCGTCAGTTTTTGCGCATCGCTCACCTGTCTGGCGGTGACGTTACTCAGCCCGATATGGCGAATCAACCCGCGTTCTTTCAGCTCCAGAAGGGTGGTTAAGGGCCCCTCCAGCGAACCTTCAACCGGGCCATGCGTGCCGAGCATACTGCGCAGGTTCACCACCTCAAGCACGTCGAGGCCCAGATTGCGCAGATTGTCCTCCACCGCCGCAGTGAGCTCCGCGGGCGACATCGCGGGCAGCCAGTTGCCTTTATCGTCGCGGCGAGCGCTGACTTTAGTGACGATGCACAGATCGGCGGAATAGGGATGCAGCGCCTGGCGAATGAGCTGATTAGTCACGTGTGGACCGTAAAAATCGGAGGTATCAATATGATTGACGCCCGACTCGACCGCTTCCTGCAGTACGCGGATAGCGGTTTGCGGATCTTTTGGCGGGCCGAAGACGCCGGGCCCCGCGAGCTGCATCGCCCCGTATCCCAGACGATAAACCTGACGATCGCCTAACGTCGCAGTACCGGATAATTTTACGCTGGACATATAAACCCCTGCTTTCTTGGTGTGCAAGGGATAAGTGTATGTCCGTCAGGGAGATTGGTGGGGGGAGAATGTTGGCAGAACGTGCGGCGAGGAAAAGACTCGCCGCACGAAGAGGATTAGCTAAAAAACATCACCGACACGCAGAGCAAACCGACAACCAGGGTAATAAAGCTACCCACCGAGCGGTAGGGCTTCAGCGCCGGAATAAGATACGTCGAGAGGGTTGGCATGATGAACAGGATCATCGCGATAAGCGGGCCGCTGACGGCGTAAATCATTGAGATAGCGTTGGGATTGATAAAGCACACCACGAAGGTCAGCGTCGAAACCAGCAGGATCGACATCGCCCGGTTAAACGCGCGGCTTTTACGAATCCCCGCCTGGGCGAGGGACGTTTTGACGATTTCACTGGCCCCTTCAATCACGCCAAAATAGGTGCCAAGGAACGATTTCGACATCGCCACCACCGCCACAATAATCCCGGTGATCGCCAGCCACGCCGGCGACCCCGGCATCATCGACAGGGCGGAAAGAATCGTGACCCCTTGATGGCGGGCGGTTTCAATATAGCCCGCCGGTATCGACAGCAGGCAGCTGAAGACGAAAAACAGCACGCTGGCGCAGATGAGGGTGTAGGCCACCTTCATGATTTTTTTGCATTTACCCATGGCCTGCTCGCCGTATTTCTCCTGCTGATCGATAGCAAAAGTCGATATGATCGGCGTATGGCTAAAAGCGAAAACCATCACGGGAATCGAGATCCAGATTTGGTGGAACGTGTGCGGGGTCAGCTGCATCTGGCTGGTCAGATAAGCCGGCTGCCAGCTCCCCATTAAATAGATGGAGAGGAACAGGAAACAGGCGATCAGCGGGAAGACTAAAAAGCCCATGACTTTAATCGTGACGTGGCGGCCCATTAAAAAGATCAGATTCAGCACCAGCACCACGCCCAGGCTGAGCAGCGCCCTGACCTGAGAAGTGATGGGCACATGTCTGGAGAGCTGCTCCGCGAGCGAGTTAGTAATGGCGACGGCGTAGATCAGCACCACCACGAAAAAGGCGAGGAAATAGAGGCCGGTAATCAGGCTACCGATCTTTTTACCGTAATAGTGATTAACGGCGCCGGTGATCCCCGCGCCCGGGGCGATGTTGGCGGAGAGAATAAACTGGCTCAGCGCTTTATGCGGCCAGTAGGTTAACGGCCAGGCGACCAGCGCGGTGATGAACAGAACGATAGCGCCCGCGGATCCCAGTTGGATCGGCAAGAATAACGTGCCAGCGCCTACAGCAGTGCCATATAAGGCGAAACTCCAGAGAGTTTCTTCTTTAGACCAAATTTTAGACATTATGCGACTTTATCAACCAGAAAACGAACAAAAAGGAGTGCAATTTATCACATTTATGGATGAGCTGTGGCGATAGTTTCTGGCGCAGAAATGAAGCGGCGGAGCGCCCGTTACCGGCCGGGCGCTTTGCTAAAGATTACTCGCGGGCGGCGATCCGCTGCTGGCGAACCTTAATGACCCGCTCGCGCAGCATATCCCAGACCCAGTTAAAGGCCATGGTGTAGGGCAGGAAGAACAGCATAAAGCCGATTTCCAGCATAAACGCCTGCATCAGCGAAACGCCCAGCACCAGCGCGACCATCGTGACGCCGATAATAATAAAGCCTGACTCGAAGCCGATCGCGTGCAGCGCGCGGACCCGCAGGGTACGGACGACCCGGGTTACCGGCCACAGCCGGTCGAAGAGGGCGTTATAGATAATGTTCCAGACCATCGCCAGCGTCGCGAGCAGGATACTGAGCCCGCCCATTTCAACGACCGAACGCTGCATGAGCCATGCGGCGGTTGGGGCGAGGATCAGCGTCGCCAGACCTTCAAAGCTTATCGCGTGGATTACCCGTTCCGTCAGCGTTTTGCGCTGGGCGTTGACTTGTTGCATGGCTTGTTGCCTCCGGTCTTTATATGAAATTACCCGGCATTTTATGGATAAATATGATAAACAAAAGATAGTATCCATCGATAAAGTAGATAGTTCATGCGCTATTCTCCCGAAGCTTTAACCGCGTTTGTCGAATCCGTGGCCTGCGGTTCATTCTCTGCCGCGGCGCGGCGGCTGCGCAAAAGCCAGTCCACCATCAGCACCGCAATCGCCAACCTGGAAGCCGATCTTGGCGTGACGTTGTTCGATCGCACCTCCAGACAGCCGACGCTCACGCCGCAGGGCGAACAGGTGTTGAGCTACGTGAAGGCGATTCTGGCGGCCAGCGACAGGCTGGATGAGCTGGCCATTTCGCTGTCTGGCAACACCGAAGCGCGTCTGACCTTTGTGCTCTCCGATACGCTGCATCCCGATGTGCTGGAAGATCTGCTGGCGCAGTTCGATCGTCGTTTTCCGCACACCGAATTTGAGTGCCTGATTGGCGAAGACGACGACGTTATCGATCTGCTGCAAAAGGAGCGGGCGCAGGTGGGGCTGATTGAGGCCAGGGACAGCTACCCGACAGAAATAGGCAGTATCCGGCTGCCGATGCAAACCGAAATGGCTATCTTCGTGGCGCCCCGGCACCCGCTGGCGGCCCAGGGCAGCGTCACCCGCGATGAGCTGTTCAGCTGGCGCGAGCTGCGCCTGAGCACCTATCTGGAAAATACGGCGGAACCGGCGCGCGGTCTGGTATGGTCGGCGCCTAACTATCTGCTGCTGTTCAGCATGGCGGCGCAAGGGTTGGGATGGTGTATTTTGCCCAGCGCGCTGGTGGAGGAGTTCGCCGGGAGCGGAAGCCTGGTGGCGCTGGATATTGCCGGCTGGCCGCGGATGATCTCCACCGATTTGCTGTGGAATAAAAAGGCGCCGCCGGGAGAAGCGGGAAGCTGGCTGCGTCAGCATCTGCAGGGGCACGGGCGCGAATAGGGGCCATTTTTGCCATCGCCGACGATCTTTGTGATTCCCTTCACTTTTTTAAACAATTGCGAAAATTTTTGATAACAATTCACTACTATGATGCTGTTTCTTTGCGCAGAGGCGGAGCAGAGGTAGAGGATGAAAGATGTCGTAATCGTCGGCGCGTTGCGAACGCCAATCGGCTGTTTTCAGGGCGCGCTGTCGCGTCATTCGGCGGTGGAGCTGGGCAGCGTGGTGGTGAAGGCGCTTGTTGAGCGCAGCGGCGTCGATCCGCAAAGTATTGATGAGGTGATCCTCGGCCAGGTGCTGACGGCAGGAACCGGACAGAATCCGGCGCGTCAGTCGGCGATCCGCGGCGGGCTGCCTAATACCGTTTCTGCTATTACCATCAACGACGTCTGCGGTTCCGGACTGAAGGCGCTGCACCTGGCGACCCAGGCGATTCAGTGCGGCGAAGCGGACGTGGTGATCGCCGGCGGGCAGGAGAATATGAGCCGCGCCCCGCACGTGCTGACCGACAGCCGTACCGGCGCCCAGTTGGGCAATAGCCAGCTTATCGACAGCCTTGTCCACGATGGCCTGTGGGATGCGTTTAACGACTACCATATGGGCGTGACGGCGGAGAACCTGGCGCGCGAGTATGGCATCAGCCGTGAACTGCAGGATGCGTGGGCGCTTAGCTCGCAGCACAAAGCGCGGCGGGCGATTGATTCCGGACGCTTTCGCGATGAAATCGTGCCGGTGACCAGCGAACTCAACGGTATTCCGCGCCTGGTGGATACCGATGAGCAGCCGCGCGTCGACCCCAGCGCAGAAGCGCTGGCCAGCCTGCTGCCGACCTTTGACCAGCAGGGTTCGGTCACCGCCGGCAATGCCTCAAGCATTAACGATGGCGCGGCGGCGGTGATGATGATGAGCGAAGCTAAAGCCGAGGAGCTGGGGCTGCCGATTCTGGCGCGGATCCGCGCTTTTGCCAGCGTGGGCGTCGATCCGGCGCTGATGGGGATCGCGCCGGTCCATGCCACCCGTCGCTGCCTTGAACGCGCGGGCTGGAAGCTGGATGAAGTCGATCTTATCGAAGCCAACGAAGCCTTTGCCGCTCAGGCCATTTCGGTGGGCAGGGTACTGGAATGGGACGAGCGGCGGGTGAACGTGAACGGCGGCGCCATTGCGCTGGGCCACCCGATTGGCGCTTCCGGCTGCCGCATTCTGGTTTCCCTGGTGCACGAGATGATTAAACGCGATGCCCGCAAAGGGCTGGCCACGCTATGCATCGGCGGCGGCCAGGGCGTGGCGCTGGCGGTGGAACGCGAATAAGCCCCTTCTGATATATGCGTTAACTGAGCCTCCCTGTGGAGGCTTTTTTTTGCTTCCCGCCAGCCGTTACCCTGCCAAAAATTCCTTTCTGACGCGCTATTTTGTTGAGCGTTGTCACGTCTTTCTGTGCCACCTTTTTTGAAACAAATATTTACGATCGCGATCACTAAAACATTATTGCCTAAAAAATAAAATACGGTTTTATAAAAACGAAACGATATTTTAATTATGAGGGGTAATTTATGTTCGCAAGATCTCTGGCCCTTGCTGCACTCTGTGGCATGTCTTTCGCGGCTTCAGCCGTCACGGTAGATTTACGTCACGAATTCATTGACGGCGGCAAATCGGATAAGAGCAACGCCGACCGCGTCTCCGTCTCCCATCGTTTCGCTAACGGCTTTGGCTTCTCCGTTGAGGCGAAGTGGAAGTCGGGCGGCGATAACACCAGCCAGCCTTATTCAGATTTCGTCGGTAATGGTCATGAAGAGAGCATTACCTGGCAGTGGAAGGCGAATAAAAACTTCTCGGTCACGCCGGGGTTCAATATTGAAAGTAACGATAGCCGCTCGATCTACAAGCCAAACCTGCGCGTGCAGTACAGCTTCGATAATGGCTTCTACGTCGCCGCCCGCTATCGTTACGACTATACCCGCTACCCGGCGAATGCAGGGAAAGATGATGACAAAGTTAACCGCGGCGATGCGTGGGCCGGTTACGTCTTCGGCGACTGGCGTACGGAGCTGAACTACGTTTATGCGCGCAGTACCGAAGGGGTTAAGCGCAACGACAATAAACCGTACTCGCAGGAGTACAACCTCAAGCTTGCTTATAAGCTGGATAAAAATTGGGCGCCGTACGGTGAGATCGGTAACGTCGGCGTTAACGATCGCAGCGACCGCCAGACCCGTTTCCGCGTAGGTGTTGCCTACTCGTTCTAACTTAAAAAATGTCCTCATCGTTTACCCCGGAGCGGTCAGCCGGGGTTTTCCGTTGGTATGAATCCCTCTTCCCGGAGCGGCGCAATGCGCCCCATCGGCACGGAATGTAGCCCGGATAAGCGCAGCGCGATCCGGGGAAAACGCCGGGCATAAAAAAGCCCTCCGAAAGGAGGGCAAGGCCAGTTACAGAAACACTAACTCAAACAGTGGCTAACGCTATGCCTTCAGCATCTCAGGCTGGGGCGGCAGCTTCGCGATATACACGGCTGGTTTGCCGTCTTTATCGGAGCTGAACAAAATGGCGCTATCGTCCGGCGTAAAGGACGGGTGCGGGTGGGTAACCTGGCGACTATTGGCCACGGTTGCCCAGGAGGTATCGTGACGCGCAACGCGGAAATAGGCCTGCTTCGCGACATCGAAAGCGTACAGATACGGGTCGTTATCAATGGTGTAGCCGCTGGTGTCTTTGACGTCCACCGGGGTACCGGAACCATCGCCAACCAGCATCGTGCCGTCAAAGTTACTCATCAGATGCGAACAGGCCGGCATCTGCATCACCGCTTCATTAACGCCGGTATCCGGGTTGAAGCTGTAGATCGTCCGGCCCTGCTGGCCCTTCAGATAAGAGACGTACACCAGCGCGGAGCCGTTCGGTACCCAGAATTCGTGGGTGCAGCTTTCGCCTTCCGCATGCGCTTTGACTTTACGCACGTTGCTACCGTCTTCATTTACCATCCACATCCGCGCATCGACCAGGTCATGCGGCCCTTCATGGCAGAAGGCGACGGTATGGTCATCGAACGGACGATAAATCGGATGGCCCAGCCATTTCCTCTCTTCGTGGATCACGCTGCTTTCGCCGGTTTGCAGGTCGACGCGCAGCAGGCGGCAGTGGGGGCCTTTGTGGAAGAAATCATGGAAAATCTGCCAGTCGTTGAGCGGCGTCCAGTCGCTTTTGGCAATCTCGATGCCAACCAGTTTGGTGCAATCGCTGTTGGCCACCCAGGTACCGTAGCCCACCCAGTCATCGGCGACGCGATACACTTCACGCTCTTGCAGCGTGGTGAGGTTAACCTCCAGCAGCGTACGGTCGTTCTTCACGTAATAAAGGGATTTATCATCCGGAGAAAGGAAACCACCAAACGTGTTATCACCGGCGCCTTCCGTTAGCTGCACCGCCTCGGCCTTTGCGAGGTCCAGCAGATAGTAGTTCCAGTTGCCGTCGAATTCGCCGGCAAACAGCAGGTGGCTGCCATCGTTAAAAAAACACTTCTGATAGAAATAGTTACGATGACAGGTTACTTCCGGTGGGGTTAAGCGGGTGATCTCCGCGCCGGTGTCCGGATCGCGGCTGACGTCATAATTCAGTTTAACCCGCATGCCTTTAGCCATGATGTACTCCTTTTCCTTCCTGAGATGTCGCCCGCCTGCGTTGACCGGCCAGTGGAAGTAGATTTAAAAGATGGGTGTTAATTTATCAAAACATCGTTTCATTATTTGTGATGGCGGACGCAATTCGCAACAACTTCTTGCTATAGATCGCCTTTTTTTGCTGACAGTACGGCCAGCATCCCCGCGCTCTTTGTTTTCCTGCCGTTTTTTTTCGATCCGCCGTCTTTTTTTAAAGTTTGAATAACTCATTGTATTTTATTGAATTAAATAGGAGTTTCACGGTTTATCAATCACCGCTTCGTGATCTGTTTTGCATTTTTAACATTTAACAGTCTTAAAATTGAAACGATGTTTTAATAATAATTGAAAATGACTTTAGCCGGGGCTAAGATGTGCTCACTGTAAAACGGAACTCTGTTTTATTTTTAGAAGGGGCAATCCCTGCGAGTTCTTCAAACCATAAGGGTCTGCACAAGCCGCAGGCTGGACTATCAGAACCTTGCCTGTACCTACACAGGCTCTGAAAGATTAAGGAACCAAGTATGATTCTCGACGCATTCTCCCTGCAGGGCAAAGTAGCCGTGGTGAGCGGCTGTGATACGGGTCTGGGCCAGGGCATGGCGGTGGGCCTGGCGGAAGCCGGTTGCGATATCGTGGGTATCAATATTGTTGAACCGACGGAAACCATTGAGCGCGTCACGGCGCTGGGCCGTCGTTTCCTCAGCCTGACCGCCGATCTGCGCCAGATTGACGGTATCCCGCAGCTGCTGGAGCGCGCGGTGGCGGAGTTCGGCCATATCGACATCCTGGTTAACAACGCCGGCCTGATCCGTCGCGAAGACGCGATCGAATTCAGCGAGAAAAACTGGGACGACGTGATGAACCTGAACATTAAGAGCGTGTTCTTTATGTCTCAGGCGGCGGCGAAGCACTTTATTGCCCAGGGGACCGGCGGCAAGATTATCAATATTGCCTCGATGCTCTCTTTCCAGGGCGGGATCCGCGTACCTTCCTACACGGCGTCAAAAAGCGCGGTGATGGGCGTGACTCGTCTGCTGGCGAACGAGTGGGCGAAGCACGGCATCAACGTCAACGCGCTGGCGCCGGGCTATATGGCGACCAACAATACCCAGCAGCTGCGCGCCGACGAACAGCGCAGCAGCGAGATCCTCGACCGTATCCCGGCGGGACGCTGGGGTCTGCCGAGCGACCTGATGGGGCCGGTGGTCTTCCTGGCCTCCAGCGCTTCTGACTACATCAATGGCTACACCGTCGCGGTGGATGGCGGCTGGCTGGCGCGCTAATATTTGCCGCGTTATCAGCGCAAAATGGAACCCTGCTTCGGCAGGGTTTTTTTATGTCTGAATAACAATTGTCCATATGATGAAACTGAAATAGTCCATATGGTTTATTTGTTTTTGAGGTAAGTATCTATATGTAACAGGGGTTGTTGAAGATGAAATGTTTATTTTCTGCTCTTATGAAAGTTGAATGTCCATCACAAAACCATTGCCTGTAGCAACTTAATCCATATCTTTGGCGTGTCCTGCCTGACACCTTACGCCGCCGATCCCGTAGTTTCATCGTATGTCTTACTTCGTCTGGCAGGAAAAAAATGACCACTCTCAGTCACGACTCTACAACCATGCCGCGTACGCAGCGCGATACCCGGCGCATGAATCAGTTTGTCTCCATTGCTGCCGCGGTGGCAGGGTTGCTGTTTGGCCTCGATATCGGGGTGATTGCCGGGGCGCTGCCCTTTATTACCGATCATTTTGTTTTATCCAGCCGCCTGCAGGAGTGGGTGGTGAGCAGCATGATGCTGGGAGCCGCCATCGGCGCGTTATTTAACGGCTGGCTCTCTTTCCGCCTCGGGCGCAAATACAGCCTGATGGTGGGGGCGGTGCTGTTCGTTGCCGGTTCCGTGGGCTCCGCGTTTGCGACCAGCGTCGAAATGCTGCTGGTGGCAAGGATCGTTCTCGGGGTCGCCGTGGGGATCGCCTCTTATACCGCGCCGCTGTACCTGTCGGAAATGGCGAGCGAAAACGTGCGCGGCAAGATGATCAGCATGTATCAGCTGATGGTGACGCTGGGTATCGTGATGGCGTTTCTCTCCGACACCGCGTTCAGCTATAGCGGCAACTGGCGGGCGATGCTTGGCGTACTGGCGCTGCCGGCGGTGGTGCTGATTATTCTGGTGATCTTCCTGCCGAACAGCCCGCGCTGGCTGGCGGAAAAAGGGCGTCACGTGGAAGCGGAAGAGGTGCTGCGGATGCTGCGCGACACGTCAGAAAAAGCCCGTGACGAGCTCAACGAGATCCGCGAAAGCCTGAAGCTGAAGCAGGGCGGCTGGGCGCTGTTTAAGGTCAACCGCAACGTGCGGCGGGCGGTATTCCTCGGCATGCTGTTGCAGGCGATGCAGCAGTTTACCGGTATGAATATCATCATGTACTACGCGCCGCGCATCTTTAAAATGGCGGGCTTCACCACCACCGAACAGCAGATGGTCGCGACCCTGGTGGTTGGCCTGACCTTTATGTTCGCTACCTTTATCGCCGTCTTTACCGTCGATAAGGCCGGACGTAAGCCGGCGCTGAAAATCGGTTTTAGCGTGATGGCCATCGGCACGCTGGTGCTGGGCTACTGTCTGATGCAGTTTGATAACGGCACCGCCTCCAGCGGTCTCTCCTGGCTGTCGGTGGGGATGACCATGATGTGTATTGCCGGCTATGCGATGAGCGCCGCGCCGGTGGTGTGGATCCTGTGTTCGGAAATTCAGCCGCTGAAGTGCCGCGATTTCGGCATCACCTGCTCAACCACCACCAACTGGGTGTCGAACATGATTATCGGCGCGACCTTCCTGACGCTGCTGGACGCGATCGGCGCGGCAGGAACCTTCTGGCTTTACACCGCGCTGAACGTCGCCTTTATCGGCGTGACGTTCTGGCTGATCCCGGAAACCAAAAACGTCACCCTGGAGCATATTGAACGCAGGCTGATGTCCGGCGAGAAGCTGCGCAATATCGGCAATTAATTACAACGACTCGCGCGGCAGCCACGGGCTGGTTACTTTCACCGTCTCCCGATGGCTGTCGCCGTTAATAATGTGCTGGGCGCTCAGGCGCCCGATATCATAGTGCGGTAGCTGCACCGTTGAGAGCGACGGGAAAAACAGATCGCCAATCCCCACCATATTGTCATAACCCACCACCGCCACATCCTGCGGAATGCGCAGCCCGCGCGCCAGCAGCGTCTGATAGACCATAAACGCGATGCGGTCGTTGCCGCAAATCACCGAGTCGAACTGCGGCTTGCGCTGTTGAATATGGGCCAGCACGACAGCGGGAATATCGCGATAGTGCTCATCGCCGTAGGCCATATAGCAGTGAGCGAGCGTATCCGGGTCAATACCCGCTTCCCGGCAGGCGCGTTCCAGCCCCTGACGGCGGCGGACGGTCGCCAGATGATTCGCCGGCAGATGCAGGCACAGCGGCCGGCGATAACCGGCGGCCAGCAGAGCCTGCACCGCCGTATACTGACCCTGTTCGTCGTCCGGGATATAGCTGGCCACCGGGTCGTGCAGGCTTTCGCAGTTGGCCAGCACGCAGGGGAGGGTTAACAGCTTGGCCGGTAGCGGTACCTGACGCAGACCCATCGTGGTGTAGATAATGCCGTCCGGACGATGGGAGAGCAGCAGGTCGACGATAGCGTCCGGGCTATCGTCAGAGAACATGTTGACCACGAAGCTGTTCCAGCCGTGCGCTCGTGCGGTCTCTTCGATGGAGAGCGTAATCTCCACCGAAAACGGCGTGGTGACGGTATCCAGCGCCAGTACACCGATGGTGTTTGGCGTCGCGTGAGCGCCGCGGATTTTCTTCGCCGACAGGTCGGGGACGTAGTTGGTCTCTTCGATAGCCGCCTGGACCCGAGCCAGGGTCTCCGGCTTGAGCCTTTCCGGGCTATTAAGCGCCCGGGAGACAGTCATTAGCGAGACATTCGCCAGCTTTGCTACATCCTTCAGAGATGCCATATTAAGTGCTCCACCCTTGCCGCCAGCAGCGGGGTCAACTAAGTTACTGATGTAAAAGGATCATACAATATTCTATCGTACACGTAGCGCGAGCGAAGAAGATGAATATTTGATCGAGATCTCATCTCCTTTATGTTAACGTTAACTTTTGTGATTAACATCATGAATCGCAACAAAACGAAGTGAGTTTCGCTTTTTGTTAACGTTACCATAATAGCATTACTCCAACATGAGAATGTCATGATGAAAGCGCATCACTCTCACAGCTATCCGTTACTCAGTGCGTTACTCTTTTTCTTTTTCGTGACCTGGTCCTCTTCAGGTTCGCTGCTCTCTATCTGGCTACATCAGGAAGTGGGACTTAAGCCGGGGGATACGGGAATTATCTTCTCAGTGCTTTCCGTCTCCGCGCTTTTCGCCCAGGTGTGCTACGGCTTTATTCAGGACAAACTCGGCCTGCGTAAAAATTTGCTCTGGTACATCACCGTACTGCTGATCCTCTCCGGCCCGGCCTATATGGCGTTTGGCTACCTCCTCAAAATTAACGTCTTACTCGGCAGCATCTTCGGCGGGATTTATATCGGACTGACCTTCAACGGCGGTATCGGCGTGCTGGAATCCTACACCGAGCGCGTCGCGCGCCAGAGCCAGTTTGAATTCGGCAAGGCGCGGATGTGGGGCTCGCTGGGCTGGGCGGTGGCGACCTTCTTCGCCGGTTTGTTGTTCAACATTAACCCGCACTTAAACTTCGCGGTGGCCAGCTGCTCCGGACTGGTCTTTTTTTTCCTACTGGCGCGACTGCGGGTCTCTTCCGCGCCGCATGCCATGCAGGAGGCGGTATCCGGCGGTAAAGTCACGCTGGAAGACGCCCTGCGTCTGCTGACCCTGCCGCGCTTTTGGGCGCTGGTCTTCTTCGTCATCGGCACCTGTATCTACGGCGTTTATGACCAGCAGTTCCCGGTCTACTTCTCTTCCCAGTTCCCGACCCTGCAGGAAGGCAACGCGATGTACGGCTACCTGAACTCGTTCCAGGTGTTCCTGGAAGCCGCCGGTATGTTCTGCGCACCGTGGCTGGTTAACCGCGTCGGCGCGAAAAACGGCCTGATCTTCGCCGGAATGGTGATGGCCATGCGTATGGTGGCTTCCGGGCTGGTGGAGGGGCCGCTGCTGATCTCCATCACCAAGCTGCTCCACGCCGTCGAGCTGCCGGTACTGCTGGTATCTATCTTTAAATACAACAGCTTAAACTTCGACAAGCGTCTTTCATCCACGCTGTATCTGGTCGGCTTTGCCTGCACCAGCTCGGTTATCGCGACGGTTCTGTCGCCGCTCGCTGGCTATAGCTATGAGAAATACGGCTTCGCCCAGTCCTATCTGATTATGGGACTGCTGGTGTTCTGCACCACCTTTATCTCCATCTTCTTGTTGCGCTCCAGTAAGTCCTCTTCGGACCCGCTAATGCCGCAAACTTCCGCTATCTGAACCAAAAGAGTAATGAATATGACGTATTCAATTTCCCGGGCTGAGCAAGAACTGCAGGCTAAACATGAACAGCTGAACCTGCGCTGGTATCCGCGCTATCACCTGGCCGCCCGTGCGGGCTGGATCAACGATCCCAATGGCCTGGTCTGGTTTGACGGCTGGTACCACGCGTTTTACCAGCACCATCCGTACTCCACCAAATGGGGGCCGATGCACTGGGGCCACGCGCGCAGTAAAGATCTGGTGCACTGGGAGCATCTGCCGGTGGCGCTGGCCCCGGAAGGCCCGGAGGATAAAGACGGCTGCTTCTCCGGCTCCGCGGTGGTGGATGGCGATACGCTGGCATTGATTTATACCGGGCATAAATTTCATGGCGATCCCAGCGATGAAGCCAACCTGTATCAGGTGCAATGTCTGGCCACCAGCCGCGACGGCATTCACTTCGAGCGCCAGGGGATCGTGGTCGACACCCCGCCGGGCATGCACCATTTCCGCGACCCGAAAGTGTGGCGAGAAGGGGACAGCTGGTACATGATCGTCGGCGCGCGCGATGGCGACACCGGCCAGGTGCGGCTGTATCGTTCAGCCGATCTGCGCCAGTGGCATGATGCTGGCGTCCTCGATGAGGCGGAAAAAGAGATGGGCTACATGTGGGAATGCCCGGACTTCTTCGCCCTCAACGGCAAGCATATTCTGATGTTCTCTCCGCAGGGGCTGGCGGCTAAAGGCTATCAAAACCGCAACCTGTTCCAGAGCGGCTATCTGCTCGGTGAATGGCGGCCGGGGCAGGCGTTTGTGCGTGAGGGCGAGTTTGTGGAAATGGATCACGGCCACGACTTTTATGCCCCGCAAAGCTTCCTCACTCCCGATGGCCGCCGCATTGTCATCGGCTGGCTGGATATGTGGGAGTCGCCGCTGCCGGAGCAGCAGGACGGCTGGGCAGGCATGCTGTCGCTGCCGCGTGAACTGAGCCTGAGCGCGGATAATCGACTGCAGATGCGTCCGGCGAAAGAGGTCGAGAGCATGCGCGGCGCCAGCTTCCCGTGGCCGGTGACGACCCTGAAAAACCAGCAGACCACGATGGTGGAGAACTGCGAAGCGATGGAGGTGATCCTGCACTGGGATGGCCTGAACAGCAGCGCCGAGCAGTATGGCCTCAGCTTCGGCGAAGGTCTGCGCGTTTACGTGGATGCGCAGATGCAGCGCCTGGTGCTCGAGCGGCACTATCCGCAGTATGGCCTGTGCGGCACCCGCAGCGTCCCGTTGAACGAAAGCGCCGATCTGCAGCTAAGGATATTCTTCGATAGCTCTTCCGTCGAAGTGTTTGTTAATGATGGCGAGGCCTGTCTTAGCAGTCGTATATATCCGGATGCCGATCGTCGCGAATTGGCTTTATTTGCCTGGAGCGGTTCGGCTTATTTAACCGAAGCCGGCGCCTGGCAGCTGGAATAAGTTTTACTGAATAGTTGTTAATAACCCGTCTTCGACGGTGGACGGGTTATTATTGTCGAGCTTTACCCATAAATAAAAAATACTATTTAACTAAATAATAAAGGGTTATTCCGATGAATAAAATCTGGGTCGGGTGTGTTCTGACGTCTTTATTTACCCCTCTGGCTAATGCTCAGGCGCCGTTATCCCTTGAGGAGCGGCTGGCGCAAATGGAACAACGGCTAAAGGCGACAGAGCAGCGGGCGGCCAGCGCGGAGGCGGAAATCCGCGCGCTAAAAAAACAGGAGGCACAAGCGACGACGGTGGCCAGCGCCGCACCGGCTAAACCCGCTTTACAACTTAATGATTATGGTGAATTAAAATTCTATGGCGACGTTGAGTTTAATATGGACGGCGCCAGCCGCACCGGTAGCCTGACGTCGGTGAAAACCAGCGCCAATAAAAACTGGGCGCCGGGAGATAAAGAGCGCTGGGATATTAACGGCCGTATTCTTCTGGGCTTTGATGGATTACGCAAAGGGGCTAACGGTAAATATGCCGGATTCAGCGTGCAGCCGCTGGCGGATATGAACGGTAAAATGAATCTTGATGATGCAGCCTTTTTCTTCGGTCAGCAGGACGACTGGAAAATTAAAATCGGTCGCTTCGAAGCCTACGATATGTTCCCGCTTAATCAGGATACGTTTGTTGAATATTCCGGCAACACGGCGAACGATCTGTATAGCGACGGCTACGGCTATATTTATATGATGAAAGAGGGGCGCGGACGCAGCAGCAGCGGCGGCAACTTCCTGCTGAGTAAAAATCTCGATAACTGGTATTTTGAGGTGAATACGCTGGTGGAGGACGGCAGCTCGCTGTTCGTGGACCAGAATTATCACGGCAACGCGCTGGATAACCGTAAAAATGTGGTTTACGTGCGTCCGGTCGCGGCCTGGCAATCCGGCGCCTGGTCGGTGGCGGCGGCGATGGAGAGTAACCTCGTTAATAATGCTTACGGTTATGAGAATCAGAATGGACGTTGGGTCGATCAGTCCAGCCGCACCGGCTACGGCATGACGATGAGCTGGAACACGCTGAAAACCGATGCCGAGGACGGGGCGGTGGTGAACTTAAGCACCGCGTATCTGGACGCGGCGGACGAAAAGGATTTCAGCGCCGGTATCAATGCGTTATGGCATCGCGTGGAGCTGGGCTATATCTATGCGCATAACAAAATCGACCAGTTTAATATGTCCGGCGTCAACGCGGAGTGCGATAGCGACTGCGCGATTCTGGCGCCGGGGCGCTACGACATTCACACCATTCATACCTCATGGCATCTGCCGAATATTATGGATATGCCGAACTTTAATATTTATCTCGGAGCCTATGCGTCATGGCTCGATTCATCGGCAGCGAAAAGCGGCAATACCGATGAACGCTACGGCGCGCGGGTGCGGTTTAAATATTTCTTCTGACGGTCTTCCCGGGTCGCGGCGTAAACGCCTTACCCGGGCTACTGGATCGCAGACGGCTGTGAACATGTAGCCCGGCTAAGCACCGCGCGAGCCGGGACGTTGCCGAATCACTACACCTCCGCCAGATACAGCGCCGGCATACCCTCTTTATCGGAGGTAAACAGCACCCAGCGGTTATCCGGTGAAAATGACGGATGCGGATGCGTCGCCTGGCGCTCGCCTTCAATCACTTTCCAGGTGGAGTCGTGGCGGCACACCGCAGTCTGCTTATCGGCGGCAATATCAAACACCCAGATAAACGGATCGTTAAGCTGTATATCGCCGGTGCTGTGCGGCGCGCCGTCGCCGACTACCAGGGTGCCATCGTGATTGCTCATCAGATGTGAGCAGGGAGGAATGGCCATCAGCTGGCGATTTTCCAGCGTTGCCGGGTCGGCGCGATACAGATAGCGGTGCGGATCGTTTTCCTGATGCGCGACATAGTAAAGCGCGGATCCATCCGGCACCCAGAATTCGTGGGTAAAGCTCTCTCCCGACCGGTGCTGGCGAACCTTGCGCATATGGCTGCCGTCAGCGTTGATAAGCCACATTCGGGCATCGATAGCATCGCGCGGGCCTTCGTGGCAGAAGGCGATGGTGCCGTCATCAAACGGGCGGTAAATCGGGTGGCCGAGCCAGCGTTTTTCCTGCAATACCACGCGCTGCTCGCCGCTGCGCAGGTCGATATTAATCAGCCGGCACTCTGGCTCGGTGAAGTAGAATGCGCGGAACTTGCCCCAGTCGGTCAGCGGCTGCCAGTCGCTTTTTTTGATTTCGATACCCACCATCTGGCTGCAATCGCTATTGGCGACCCAGGTCCCGTAGGCCACCCATTGGTCATCCACCTGATACACCACCTGCTCCTCCAGCGAGGCCAGATCCACGCGGCGCAGCTGCTGGTTGTTTTTCACGTACCACAGCGACCGGTCGTCGGCGGAAAGGAAACCGCCAAAGGTGTTATCGCCCGGCCCGTCGGTGAGCTGGGTGGCCTGTTGGCCAGCGATATCGAGTAAATAGTAGTTCCAGTGGCCTTCAAACGCGCCGCCGAAAATCAGCTTGCTGCCGTCCCGGGTAAAGCATTTTTGATAGAAGTAGTTGCGGTGGCAGATAACATGCGGTGGCGTCATCCGGATCACTTGGTGACCGGTTTCGCTGTCCTGCGTATGCAGAAAGCTCAGCGGGATGATTTTGCCTTTCATGATTCATTCACTCCTTGCTAAAAAAATACCCCGCAGCCGGAGCTGCGGGGTAGGGACCGATAACGGGTTGTTAGCGCATCGCGCGGCGCAGGATGCGGTCAGACTGACGCTGGAAGTCAATTGCCGTCTCTTCTACGGTTTTCTGCCCGTAGTCGATGTACTGCAGAGAGGTGCCGAACTGGGCCACGATCTGCGGGTCATCAAAGTATGGCGACACCGAGAGTTTGGCCGGCAGGGACTGCGCCAGGCGCAGGCCTGATACCGCCGGATCGTCCTCTTTAATAGCGCCGTTTTCGGTCAGGTATTGAACCGCGACTTTGCTCAGCGGCACGCCGCGCTCAAGTCCCAGCGTCTCAACGCCTTCTTTGCTGTTCAGCAGGAAGTTGATCACCTTCGCCGCCGCTTCCGGGTTTTTGGTGGATTTACCAATGGAGAGCATCTGCGCAGGTTTAAAGAACAGACCCGCGTCGGTAGCGCCCGGCAGCATCGGATAGCTGCCCAGCTCCAGCTTCGCCGGCGGCTTCAGGTTGTCGGAGTATTTGTTAATGGTGGAGTTCCACATATAGGTCCCCGCCCACTCGCCCTGAATCCACGGCTTCATTTCATACATATTGCTCTTACCGAACGAGGCATAGTACTTGGTGTCCGGCATGACGTGGCTGTCGATAAGCTTTTTATACATCTGGAAGAATTCGACCCACTGCTCTTTGCTGTAGGAGAATTTTTTGGTTTTTTCATCGATAGCCGGCTGGTTGTACTTCTGAATCATATATGAATTGAGCAGCGCCAGGGTGTCCTGGTGCTCCAGCACCACCGGGTAATACTGTTTACCCAGCTTGCTCTCAAAGGTTTTACCCGCCGCCATCAGTTCGTCCCAGGTTTTCGGGTACTCGACGCCGGCTTTTTTCCAGGTCTCGTCGTTGAAGTAGAACACGCGCGCGGTGACGGAAATAGGGATACCGTTAAGCTTGCCGTCCACCGTGGTGGTTTGCAGCTCTTTGGCATCAAACTGGCTCAGGTCGATTACGTCCTTCATCTTATTCAGATCGTAGAAGCCTTCGCCGTTTTTCGAGAAGATCGGCAGCCAGTTCCAGTTAGTTTGCATCACGTCCGGCTCCGTGCCGCCGGCGATTTGCGTGGTCAGGCGCGAAAGATGGCCGTCCCAGCCGGTATATTCCGCTTTAACATTAATATCCGGGTTTTGTTTATGAAACTCTTCCAGCGCCTTCAGGGTTACCTGGTGGCGGCCGTTGCCGCCCCACCATGACATACGCAGGTCGACATCCTTCGCCATGGAAGGTAACGCGGTAAGGCCCAAAGTTGCGGAGATTGCGGCGCTTAAAAGCACTTTTTTCATTTTAATACTCCAGGGTTCACAGAGAGATGTTCTGTTCAGTTTTGGCGTCAAAGATATGACACTTGTTGAGATCGAACTTGAAATGCACCGTGCGATGAAGCCCTTTCTCAATCATTGGCTTCGCTTCATCGGACGGCACGCGGGCGGTCAGTTCATAATCGGCAACCTTCAGGTAGACGAAGAATTCATGGCCCATGTTTTCCACCCGCACCATTTCACCGGCGCAGGAGCCTTCAGCAAACGGTTCATCGGAGATGGAGACGAACTCCGGGCGGACGCCAAAGAACACCTGCTGGTTCTTATGGGTCTCGACCTTACTCTGCAATCTGTCGTTTAGCGGCAGCAGCCCGTCGCCAACGGTCAGATGCAGGCGACCCGCTTGCTCAACCAGCTTGCTGGGACGAATATTCATCTCCGGCGCGCCGATAAACCCGGCCACAAACATGTTTTTCGGCTTGTGATAGAGGTTGTCCGGGGTATCCACCTGCATGATATGGCCCAGCTTCATCACGCAGATGCGGTCGCCCATGGTCATCGCCTCGGTCTGATCGTGGGTAACGTACACGGTGGTCGCCGGTTTACCGGATTTCTTCAGCTGCTTATGCAGGTCGGAAATACGGATGCGCATCGAGGCGCGCAGCTTGGCGTCAAGGTTAGAGAGCGGTTCATCGAACAGGAATACATCCGGTTTCTTCACAATCGCGCGGCCAACCGCCACGCGCTGTGCCTGGCCGCCGGAGAGCTGACGCGGCAGGCGGTCCAGCAGCTCTTCCAGCTCAAGGATTTTCGCCGCTTCGTTTACCTGGGCCTCAATCTGATCTTTCGGCAGCTTGCTCAGCTTCAGGCCGAAGGCAAGGTTTTCGCGTACCGTCATATGCGGATAGAGCGCGTAGTTCTGGAAGACCATCGCGATACCGCGCGCTTTTGGCGCGAGGTTATTCACGATTTTCTCGCCAATCCGCACTTCGCCGCCGCTAATGGTTTCCAGACCGGCCAGCATGCGCAGGGTAGTGGATTTGGCGCAGCCGGACGGCCCAACGATAACCATAAACTCGCCGTCCGCGATTTTCAGATCGATACCATGTACCGCTTTGAAGCCGTTGGAGTAGACTTTTTCCAGTTTGTTGAAAATAACTTCAGCCATGATATTTCCCTCTTAACCTTTAATTCCGCTGCTGGTAACGCCCTGTACGAAGTAGCGTTGTGCCAGGAAGAACACGATGATGGACGGCAGAATGGAGATGCTCGCCATTGCCAGAATTTCGTTCCACGGAGCGCCTTCCGTGACGTCGATGGACATTTTCAGCGCAAGCGCGATGGGGTATTTATCCACGCTGTAGACGTAAATCAGCGGACCGATAAAGTCGTTCATGGACCACATGAACTGGAACAGCGCCACCGAGATAATCGCCGGTTTCAGAATCGGCACCACCACGTACCACAGCACCTGAATAGAGTTGCAGCCGTCAATCTGCGCCGCTTCTTCCATGTCGCGCGGAACGCCGCGCAGGAACTGAATCAGCATAAAGACGAAGAACCCCTGAGTGGCAAAGGCCAGCGGCAGGTACAGCGGCAGATAGCTGTTCAGCATGCCCATTTCACGGAACATCAGGTACTGCGGGATCAGCAGTACGGTGCTCGGCAGGAGCATGGTGGTGATCAGCGTGGCGAACCAGAATTTCTTCCACGGGATCTCGAAGCGGGCAAAGCCGTAGGCCACGATGGTGGAGGAGATAATGGTCAGCAGCACTTTCGGGATCACATACTTGAAGGTGTTCAGCATGTAGTGACCGAAGTTGTACTCGGTGCCGGTTTTCCAGCCGTTGATAAAGCCATCCCATGTCGCGTGGGCAGGCCACAGGCTCAGGGTGGTGAAGATCTCGTGGTTCGGTTTGAACGACGCCGAGAACATCCATACCAGCGGGTAGAGCATCAGCAGGCCGACGAACAGCAGGATCACGTAGCGAATCGAGCGGCTGACTTTTTCACGACGCAGCGTCCGCGCGACTTCACGTTCGGCGATGTCCCTTGCTTCAGAGATTTGTTGGATATCAGCCATTTTTGCCTCCCTTATCGGCGGAGTAGAACACCCAATATTTTGAAGACTTAAACGCAATGGCGGCAAAGACCGCGACCACCAGGAACAGTACCCACGCCAGCGCCGCGCCGTAGCCCATATCGAAGTACTTAAAGGCGGTGTCGTAGATATAGAGCGAGAACAGATAGGTGGAGTAGGTTGGGCCGCCGCCGGTGATGACGTACGGGCCGGTAAACTCCTGGAACGCCTGAGTGGTCTGCATGATGAAGTTGAAGAAAATCACCGGCGTGATCAGCGGCACCGTGACCTTCATAAACATCTGCCATTTTGACGCGCCATCGATCATCGCCGCTTCATATTGTGATTGCGGAACGTTCTGCAGCGCCGCAAGGAAGATGACCATCGCCGAACCGAACTGCCAGACGCGCAGCAGGGTGACGGACATCAGGGCCAGCGAAGGCTCGCCGAGCCAGTTGACCGGGTCGAAGCCAAGTACGCCGATAAAGCTGTTCAGCAGGCCGTCGATAGCAAACAGCGCGCGCCACAGAACGGCGATCGCCACCGAGCTACCGAGAATGGACGGGATATAGTAGGCGGTACGGAAAAAACCGATGCCGCGCAGCTTAAAGTTGAGGACAAAAGCGATCCCCAGCGCGAAAGCCAGCTTTAACGGGATGGTTAAAAAGACATACGCAAACGTCACGCCCATTGATTTCCAGAAGAGGCCATCTTCGGTCAGCATGTAGCGATAGTTTTCGATGCCGTTAAACACCGGTGGACTCATCAAATCGTACTCAGTGAAACTGAGGAAGAAAGATGAAACAAAGGGAAAGGCGGTAAAGACTATCAACCCTATGATATAGGGGGATATCCATGCCAATCCCAGCATTCTGTTTTCATTCATACATACCTACCTGGCTTACGAGTTTGTAATACGGATTCGGGGTTACTGCCTTTCCCGCGGCCCGTGCCGCCGGAAAGTTAATGCGTTCCTGGTATGTCAGCGGTGAATCATTCCTTGTTAACGGTGCGTGTGTTGAGCGCTTTTGCGCGCTTGTCGTCCCTGAAGAACATCTGTTTTTTGATTTTGTCTTACCCGGCGTCCTGATTTTGTAAAACGCCGTTTTAATTTTATTTTATTGCTATTTATTACGGAGTCATTCGGTTGATCGCGGAAATGTGATCAAAGTCGAAACGATGTTTCAAAAAGGTGCTGGCGCGCGCATTTTGCAGGAGGCCAGGTCATAGAAAAGGATGAGCGGCAGGCGCAGTGAGGCTATTCAGGCGGGATTAATTGCTCTGCTAATCATTATGCTACGACATACTTTATGACAATTATTATTAGCGGAAAAGTTCAGAAAATGGTGGGCACGCCTGGCATGCCCTGGGGCAGGAGAAATTACTTTTGCAGAAAATCCTGACGAACGGGAGTAAAGGTATCAAGAAGCGTGCCCGGCTTCAGGCAGACGCAGCCGTGCATAATTTCCGGCTTCTTATAGAGCGTATCGCCGGCGCTGACCACGTGCTTTTCATCACCGATGGTGAACTCAAACTCGCCGGAGAGCACGTAGGTGAGCTGCTCGTGCGGGTGATTATGCATCGGCCCGACAGCGCCCGCTTCGAAGTTCACTTCAACCGCCATCATCTTGCCATCGTGCGCAAGGATGCGGCGGGTAACGCCATTGCCCAGATCTTCAAGGGTGGTCTCTTTATGAAAAATAAACATCCGCTGGTCCTGTAATTAAATGAAACAATGTTTCATTTAATCTATCGCATAATCTTCTAAAAGGAAACGATCGTCGGGAGAAGTGGAAAGTCGATCACAACTTTGTTTTACTGAAAACCTCACACAAGGAGGGATGATGAAAACAATTGGTCTGTTAGGCGGCATGAGCTGGGAATCGACGATTCCTTACTATCGGCTGATTAACGAAGGTATTAAAGCGCGCCTCGGCGGCCTGCACTCCGCCAGCCTGCTGCTGCACAGCGTGGATTTCCACGAAATTGAAGCCTGCCAGTCAAGCGGCGACTGGCAGCGCGCGGGCGAGATCCTCGCCCAGGCGGCGGCCGGCCTGCAGCAGGCGGGCGCCGAGGGGATTGTCCTGTGTACCAACACCATGCATAAAGTCGCGCAGGCGATTGAAACGCGCTGCGACGTGCCGTTTTTGCATATTGCCGATGCGACCGGACGGGCGATTACCGCGAAAGGGCAGAACCGCGTTGCGCTATTAGGGACCCGCTATACCATGGAGCAGGATTTTTATCGCGGGCGCCTGCAGCAGCAGTTCGCTATCGACACGCTGATCCCGGAGGCTGAAGATCGTGAGCGGATTAACCAGATCATTTTTGATGAACTGTGCCTCGGCGTCTTTAGCGAGCATTCACGCGACTATTATCTTCAGGTCATCGAGCTCCTGGCGGAGCAGGGGGCGGAAGGGGTGATTTTCGGCTGTACCGAAATCGGCCTGCTGGTGCCGGAAGAGAGCAGCCCGCTGCCGGTGTTTGATACGGCCGCGATCCACGCGGCGGACGCGGTGGAGTTTATGCTGTCGTGAGTACCGCTTCGAGCGGCGTCAGGATACGCGACATGCTGTTTTGCAAATGCAGGGCGAAGGCATCGACCAGCGCGGAGCCGGGGCGGTGCAGCGGGCGCACCAGGCTAACGGTAAAAGGCACTTCAACGCTAAAGCGGCGTACCACCACGCCGTTCCCGGCATAATCGAGGGCGGTGAGCGGGTTAACCACCGAAATGCCGACCCCGGCTCTTACCATCGCGCAGATGGAGGCGGCGCTGTGCGTCTCCACCACCATCCGCCGTTTGACCTGATGTTCGACAAACAGGGCATCGAGCAGCTGGCGATAGCTATCGGTGCGCGACAGGCTAATGTAGTTTTCGCCGTGAAAATCCGCAGGCGTCAGCATCGGCTTAGCCGCTAACGGATGGCCCTGCGGCAGTACGCACACTTCATTCAAGGTCAGCAGCGGCGTACGCTCGGTTCCGGCGGGGGTATGCAGGGTTTCCGTCAATCCCAGATCGTGGCGCTGGGCCGACAACCACTCCTCCAGCAGCGGTGATTCCTGGGGGACAATTTGCAGGCTGACGTCCGGGTAGCGCGCTAAAAACGGCGCCAGCAGCAGCGGCAATAGCGATTGGGAGAAGACCGGCAGACAGGCTATCGACAGCTCGCCCTGGCGGAACTCGCGCAGGCTTTCTGCGGCGCTGACGATTCTGTCCAGACCGTACCAGGATCGCTGCACCTCTTCAAACAGACGTAATCCCTGAACCGTAGGCTGCAGGCGCCCGCGCGTGCGGGAGAACAGCGTCAACCCCAGCACCTTTTCAAAACGCGCCAGCTCGCGGCTGACGGTGGGCTGCGAGGTATGCAGCATGCGTGCGGCCTCGGTCAGATTGCCGGTGGTCATCACCGCATGAAAGATTTCAATATGACGCAGGTTGACGGCGGGCATGGGGGTTCCTTAAGTGGCGCAAGCCATATCATTTTTGCATAGAGTGGCAATAAAACGATATTTTTTATTGCGTACGCGCTGTGGCGTAATCGTAAAAAACAGAAATAACGCACACACAGCACCGGAGTTCCTTATGCCACACTCGCTTTACGCTACCGATACCGACCTGAGCGCAGAAAACCTGCTGCGTCTGCCCGCCGAATTCGGCTGCCCGGTTTGGGTTTACGACGCGCAGATTATCCGCCGCCAGATTGCCCAATTGAGCCAGTTCGACGTGGTGCGTTTTGCGCAGAAGGCCTGCTCCAATATCCATATTCTGCGCCTGATGCGCGAGCAGGGCGTGAAGGTGGATTCGGTGTCGCTGGGCGAGATCGAGCGCGCGCTGGCGGCCGGGTACGATCCGCATCAGCATCCGGAAGATATCGTCTTTACCGCCGATCTGATCGACGATGCAACCCTGGCGCGGGTTAAAGAGCTGCAGATCCCGGTCAACGCCGGCTCAATTGATATGCTGAGCCAGCTGGGCGAAGTCTCTCCGGGCCACCGCGTCTGGCTGCGGGTTAACCCGGGCTTCGGCCACGGCCACAGCCAAAAAACCAATACCGGCGGCGAGAACAGCAAGCACGGGATCTGGCACAGCCATTTAACGGCGGCGCTGGAAGTGATGCGTCGCTATCAGCTCCAGCTGGTGGGGATTCACATGCATATCGGTTCTGGGGTCGACTATGGTCACCTGGAACAGGTCTGCGGCGCGATGGTGCGTCAGGTTGTTGAATTCGGGCAGGATCTGCAGGCGATCTCCGCCGGCGGCGGACTGTCGATCCCGTATCACGAAGATGAAGAGGCGATCGATACCGATCACTACTTCGGCCTGTGGAACGCGGCGCGCGAGCAGATCGCTAAACATCTGGGCCATCCGGTCGCGCTTGAGATCGAACCGGGTCGCTTCCTGGTGGCGGAGTCCGGCGTGCTGGTTTCTCAGGTTCGCAGCGTGAAGGAGATGGGCAGCCGCCACTTCGTGCTGATTGACGCCGGTTTTAATGATTTGATGCGCCCGGCGATGTACGGCAGCTATCACCATATTACCGCTCTCGCCGCGGACGGCCGCGATCTGCGCGCCGCGGCGGAGGTTGAAACCGTAGTGGCCGGGCCGCTGTGCGAATCGGGCGATGTATTTACCCAGCAGGAGGGGGGGAAAGTGGAAACCCGCCTGCTGCCTGCGGTGGCGCCGGGGGATTATCTGGTGCTGCACGATACCGGCGCTTACGGCGCGTCGATGTCTTCTAACTACAACAGCCGTCCGCTGCTGCCGGAAGTGCTGTTCGACAACGGCAAAGCGCGGCTGATCCGTCGTCGCCAGACCATTGAAGAGCTGTTGTCGCTCGAGCTGCTGTAAGGCGCTGCCCGATGGCGCTTCGCTTATCGGGCCCGCTAATTATGCGTAATACGGCCCGGTGGTGACCGACTCGCGCAGCACCAGCTTGCCGGTAAACGGCGGTATGGTCTCGATCGGCTGGCCGTTGGCCAGTTTGATGGCCTGATCGATAGCGGTGGTGATCATGTTATCGATCGGCAGATAGACCGTCGACAGCCCCGGCTCCAGCCATTTCGCGCTCGGCGCGTCATCAAAACCAAACAGCGAAATATCCTGCGGGATCCGCAGCCCTGCCTGATGCAGCGCTTTCGACGCGCCCAGCGCCATATCATCGTTACAGGAAAACAGCGCGCTAAACGGCGTTTTCTCTTCCAGCAGCTCGCAGCAGAGTTCATAGCCGCGGCTCATGGTGGAGTCGCCGTATTTCACCTTCGCCGGATCCCACTTGATGCCGTGCTTCTTCAGCGCGTTGCGATAGCCTTCCAGGCGAGCTTTACCCGTCGGCGTGTGCATCGGCACGGTCAAACAGGCAATATCGCGATGGCCCTGGGCAATGAGGTACTCAACCGCCTGAAACGCCGCGTCCTGCTGTTCGAAGAACACGCAGCGCTCCCGGGCCTGGCTAACGTCGCGGTTGATCACCACCAGCGGCATGGCGATAGACTCAATCAGCGACATAATCTTCTTTTCGCTCATATGGCGCGTGTAGAGCACGATGGCATCGCACTGGCGATCGGCCAGCATCTGCACTGCCTCTTCTTCACGCTCCGGCGCATCGTGGCCGTCGGTGACGATCAGCTGTTTGCCCCAGGCTTCCGTCTGGCGAGAAGCCTGCTGCAGCAGGCGGCCAAAATAGAAGCCGTCAAAGGTGGAAACCACCAGACCGATGCTGTTGCTCGTGCGATTCGCCAGCGAGCGGGCGAGAAAGTTAGGCCGGTAGCCCAGCTCTTCCATCGCCTTAAAAACCTGTTGGCGGGTGCTCTCTTTCACCTGACCTGTGCCGTTCAACACGCGGGAAACCGTCGCTTTAGAGACGCCTGCGCGAATTGAGACATCCAGCATTGTAGCCATTCATCCGATTCCTGATATCACGTGGTGAACCGCAGTTTATCACAGACATTCAGGGGGATATGGCTTCATGGCGCGGTAAAAAACCATCGCGATCACGCTTTTACAGGAATTGATCGCAGGGAAAAGAAAATCGCAAATGCGGTATGCCAATTATCGCCTTTCTGGAATGCCAATGAACGGGTTGGGAGCTTAATCACAGAACTTATTCTCCCCAGTGGCTATTTTTTGGTATGCCAATAGGTGTTTGGCTGTACACCTGGTGCGCTAAAAGCCCTTAAACCTGAGGTATCCTCTATGGCATTGCAGGACAAACTGATCGACTCACTGGGGAGTTTCGCCACGAAATTCAACAGCTACCGCTACATCATGGCGATAAAATCTGCTTTTATTACCCTGATGCCGGTGATCATCGTCGGCGCCTTTTCGGTGCTGATCTCCAATATGGTGCTGGATCCGAAAAACGGACTCGCCAGCTTTCAGGCGCTCTCTTTTCTGGCGGCGCTGAAACCCATTACCAGCGCGATCAACTACGCCACCCTTAACTTTCTCAATATTGGCGCGGTCTTTCTTATCGGCATCGAGCTGGGGCGGATTAACGGCATCAAGAGCCTGTTCCCCGGTCTGCTGGCGGTGATCTGCTTTATCTGCGTGACGCCGACCACCGTCGAAATGATGGTCGACGGGCAAATGCATGAAGTGAAAGATGTGCTGCTGCGCCAGTTTTCCGATACCCGTAGCCTGTTCCTCGGTATGTTTATCGCCATTCTGTCGGTGGAGATCTACTGCTGGCTGGAGGGCCGCAAGGGGCTGAAGATCAAGATGCCGGATACCGTGCCGCCCAACGTATCGGCGTCGTTCTCCGCCCTGATCCCGGCCATTATCACCACCACGGTGATTGCCACCTTTGGCTTTATTTTCCATCAGGCCACCGGCATGTACCTGTATGACGCGGTCTATCAGGTGGTGCAGCAGCCGCTGGAGCGGGTGGTGCAAAGCCTGCCGGGGATCCTGCTGCTGATGTTTGTCGCGCAGCTGTTCTGGGTTATCGGCATCCACGGCAACCAGATGATCAAACCGATCCGCGAACCGCTGCTGCTGGGAGCCATCACCGTCAATATGAGCGCCTTTGAGCAGGGCAAAGAGGTGCCTAATATCATCACCATGCCGTTCTGGGACGTTTATATGAGCATCGGCGGATCGGGGCTGACGATTGGCCTGCTGATCGCGGTCATGATCGCCACCAAACGCAAAGAGATGAAAGAGATCGCCAAGCTGTCGATTGGGCCGGGTCTGTTCAATATTAACGAACCGGTGATTTTCGGCATGCCGATCATGCTCAATCCGATCCTCGCGATCCCTTTTATCATTACGCCGCTGGTGACCGGCAGCATCGGCTACTTCGCGACCGCCGCCGGCTTTGCCGGTAAAGCGGTGGTGATGGTGCCGTGGACCACCCCGCCGCTGATCAACGCCTGGCTCTCTACGGCGGGTTCGATGGGGGCGGTGGTGACGCAGCTTATCTGCATCCTGACCGCGGTGCTGATCTATCTGCCGTTCGTCAAAATAGCCTCCCGCCGCGCGGAAAACGCTCAGCGCCAGGCAGAGAACGAGCAGGCCAGCCAACAGATATGAGGACACAATGACGACAGTAAAGATGGCGATCCCCCGCGACTTTATCCTCGGCGCCGCCGCTTCCGCGTGGCAAACCGAGGGCTGGAGCGGTAAGAAAGCGGGCCAGGATTCCTGGCCGGATCTCTGGTACAAGAACGACCGCCGCGTCTGGCATAACGGCTACGGCCCGGCGGTGGCGACCGATTTTATCAACCGCTTCCGCGAAGACGTGCAGTTGATGAAGCTGGCGGGGCTGACCCACTACCGCACGTCGATTAACTGGTCGCGCTTTCTCACCGATTATGAAAACGTCACGGTCGATGAAGACTATGCGGCGTACTACGATCAGTTGTTCGATGAACTGCTGGCCAACGGCATCGAGCCGATGATCTGTCTTGAACACTATGAACTCCCCGGCTATCTGCTGGAGCAGTACGGCGGCTGGGCGTCAAAAAAGGTGGTTGAGCTGTTTGTGCAGTACGCGGAGAAAGTGTTCGCCCGCTATCACCACAAAGTCACGCGCTGGTTTACCTTCAATGAACCGATCGTGGTGCAGACCCGCGTTTATCTGGATGCGCTGCGCTGGCCTTACGAGCAGAACACCGGCACCTGGATGCAGTGGAATCACCACAAGGTGCTGGCGACGGCAAAAGTGGTCCGGCTGTTTCGCGAGAAAGGCTATCGCGGCACGGTAGGCTGCATTCTTAACCCGGAGGTCACCTACCCGCGCTCAAAAGCGTCGCACGATGTACGCGCCGCCGAACGCTACGATCTGTTTTATAACCGGGTTTTCCTCGATCCGCTGGTCCACGGCCTCTACCCGCCTGAGCTACTGGCCCTGCTCGAACAGCACGGGGTCTCCTGGGATTATGACGCGGAGGAGCTGGCGATAATCCGCGACAACACCGTTGATGAGCTGGGGATTAACCTCTACTACCCGCATCGGGTTAAGGCTCCATCGCGCGCCTGGCATCCGCAGACGCCGTTCCATCCGGCTTACTACTATGAGCCCTTTGAACTACCGGGACGGCGGATGAATAACTCCCGCGGCTGGGAGATTTATCCGCAAATCGTTTTTGATATGGCGATGCGGATCAAGCAGGACTACCGCAATATTCCGTGGTTCGTGGCGGAAAGCGGCATGGGCGTGGAAAACGAAGGGCAGTTTCGCAATGGCGAAGGCACCATCGCCGACGACTACCGGATCCGTTTTATCAGCGAGCATCTGTGGCAAACGCTGCGCGCGCGGGAAGCGGGGGCCAACTGCCACGGCTACATGCTGTGGGCGTTTACCGACAACGTTTCGCCGATGAACGCGTTTAAAAATCGCTACGGGCTGATTGAAATCGATCTGCAAAATAATCGTGCGCGGCGGCCCAAGGCGTCCGCCAGCTGGTTCCGTAAGCTAGGCGAGAGCCGGGAATTGACGCTGGATATTGACGATGAGTGGCGCTAGCCGGGCTGAAATTTTGCTAAGATAGCGGCCGATATTGACTCGCAGGCTCATAACGCACAGGTGATATTGTGGAGAAGGCTATCATTCCGCCGGAAAAGAAACCCTACCAGGAAATAGGTGATGATTTACGCGCACAGATTGCGCAGGGGCGCTATCCCATCGGGTCGCGCCTGCCGCCGGAACGCAATATCGCCGAGACCTACGGCGTGAGCCGGACCATCGTCCGCGAAGCGCTGCTGATGCTGGAGCTGCAGGGGACGGTCGACATTCGCCAGGGCTCCGGGGTGTACGTGATGCGCATCCCGCACGAGGACGATAGCGAGGAAGAACAGATGCTAAGCAGCGACGTCGGGCCGTTCGAAATCCTGCAGGCCCGCCAGCTGTTGGAGAGCAATATCGCCGCTTTTGCCGCCAAAATGGCCACCCGCGCCGATATCGATAACCTGAAGCGGATTATCGAGCAGGAACAGCGGGCGATTGCCGCCAACGATACCAGCCAGGATAACGCCCGGCTGTTTCACCTGGTGCTGGCCGGCGCGACGCAAAATCAGATGCTGCTGGCGACGGTTGAGCGCATCTGGCTGCAGATGGACAGCAGCCCGCTGTGGCAGCAGTTCAACGTGCATATCGCCAGCCGGGCGTACCGGCTGAAGTGGCTCGGAGACCGGCAAACGCTGCTTGCCGCCCTGCGCCGACGCGATGTGATGGGGGCCTGGCAGGCAATGTGGCAGCATCTTGAAAATGTCAAAAACAGCCTGCTGGAGCTCTCCGATGAAGACGCGCCGGACTTTGACGGCTATCTCTTTGAATCGGTACCGATTTTTCAGGGAAAGCTGGTATGATTATTCACCCCCTCTACGCTGCGCCGCAGCACGCTTCATGCGTGACGGAGTGGCTCTGGCGAGCGTTTGGCGCTGACGCGCTGCCGCGGGCGTTCTTCGCCAGCATTGTCGAACATAGCCAGACGCCGGGAGCGCTGCCCATTACCTTTGTGGCCGTGGAGGGCGAGAGGCTGCTGGGCACCGTCGGCCTGTGGCGCTGCGATTTAATCAGCCGTCAGGATCTCTATCCGTGGATGGCGGCGCTCTACGTGGCGCCTGAGGCGCGCGGGCAGGGGCTGGCGGGAAAACTACAGCAGCACGTCATCGGATATGCCAGAGCGCAGGGCTATACCGAGCTATTTCTCTACTCCGCCTGCCGCGATTTTTATGAGCGTTTTGGCTGGCAGTATATCGGCGAAGGCCTGGATTATCCGGCCAGCGCCGTCAGTTTATACCGCTACGATTTATCGCTGTCGAGGGGCGCAATCACCGAGTGACGGCGGACCAGCGTGGGGCTGAAAAGGTGGGTAATCTCCGGCGGCGGGCGATGCTCCGCCAGCGCTAACGCCAGCTCCGCGGCCTGCGTCGCCATGGTGACAATCGGATAGCGTACGGTGGTCAGACGCGGGCGCACGTAGCGCGAAATCAGCACGTCATCAAAGCCAATCAGCGAAATCTCACGCGGCACATCAATCCCGTTATCGTTTAATACGCCCATCGCGCCGGCGGCCATCGAGTCGTTATAGCAGGCGACGGCGCTGAAGTTCCTGCCGCGGCCCAGCAGCTCGGTTATCGCCTGTTCTCCGCCGCTCTCATCGGGCTCGGCAAAGGTCACCAGGCGATCGTTGCACGGCAGATCGCTCTCTTTTAACGCTGCCCAGTAGCCCTGCAGCCGGTCTTCAGCATCGGAAATAGCGTGATTAGAGCAGAGATAGCCGATGCGGGTGTGCCCCTGCTGAATCAGGTGGCGGGTCGCGAGCCATGCGCCGTAGCGGTCATCCAGCGCCACGCAGCGCTGCTCGAAGCCGGGCAGGATGCGGTTAATCAGCACCATGCCGGGGATTTGCTGCATCAGCGAGGCCAGTTCGTCATCGGGGATCATTTTGGCGTGGACCACCAGCGCCGCGCAGCGGTGGCGAATCAGCTGTTCAATCGCCTGGCGCTCTTTATGGAGGTTGTGATAGCCGTTACCGATCAGCAAAAAATTGCCGGTATTGTAGGCGACCTGCTCGACGGCTTTCACCATCGCGCCGAAGAAGGGGTCGGAGACATCGCCCACCACCAGGCCGACGGTTTCCGTTGACTGCTGCGCCAGCGCGCGGGCGTTGGCGTTGGGGTGATAATTTAGCGTTTCCATCGCGGCGCCTACCGACTGGCGCGAGGCTTCGCTGGCTTTCGGTGAATTGTTAATAACGCGGGAGACGGTAGCGACGGAGACTCCTGCGAGCCGGGCTACATCCTTAATAGTCGCCATACCAGGCCTTTTTTAGGGTAAGCGTTTACATGGCATTTATGTTACGGGAAAGCGCGGCAGATTCAAGGGTTGGTACTTTTGGGTTAATGCAATTGTGACGCAGATTAGCGTTGCGGGTGAAATAGTTACCCACAGGGGAGCGGAGAATGATTCCGGGAACGGACAATTCACACCTTTGCTTACACTTTGCGATTGGCTGTTGCGAATGTTCGCTGGTTTACCCATTCATTGCATTGATACTCTGGCTATCCCAGAGGTATTGATAGGTGGAGTCAACTTCAGGTTGACCACTTAATTACACCAGCCTGCGCAGATGCGCAGGTTTTTTTTTGCCCGCCGTTAGCCGTTGTTACAGTTCGCGAAAAAAGTAATAACTGGTTGCACTTAGGCTCATTCCCTTGCGTTTTATGGCTGGCGCCGGCGGCGGGAAAAACGAGACAATCAGGATCCCAGAGGTATTGATTGGTGAGTTTTTTAAGTACGCTTTTCGTACTGATTATCTTGCACCGACCTGCGCGGATGCGCAGGTTTTTTTTGTCCTGAATTCCGCTCCTCCTGGTGCATTTCCCGTCCCTTCTCATGTAACCTGCTTTGACTGATTAACCGGTCAAACGGAGTTGTTATGCTTTTGGGATTTTTCAGACTACTTTTCAAAGGATTGTACCGGGTCAAGTTAACCGGTGACCCCCAGGCGCTGCAGCAGCAAAAGGTGCTGATTACGCCAAACCATGTCTCCTTTATTGACGGCGTACTGCTGGCGCTTTTCCTGCCGGTGCGCCCGGTGTTTGCGGTCTATTCCTCAATCAGCGATCGCTGGTTTATGCGCGCGCTAAAGCCGATTATTGATTTTGTGCCGCTGGACCCGACCAAACCGATGTCGATAAAACATCTGGTCCGCCTGATTGAGCAGGGGCGCCCGGTGGTGATTTTCCCGGAAGGGCGGATCTCGGTGAGCGGTTCGCTGATGAAAATTTACGACGGCGCCGCCTTTGTGGCGGCGAAGTCGCAGGCGACCATCGTGCCGCTGAGAATCGAAGGCGCTGAACTAACCCCCTTTAGCCGCCTGAAGGGGCTGGTCAAGCGCCGCCTGTTCCCGCGCATTCAGCTGCATCTGCTGCCGCCGACGCATCTGCCGATGCCCGATGCGCCGCGCGCCCGCGACCGGCGTAAAATTGCCGGTGAAATGCTGCATCAGATCATGATGGAGGCGCGGATGGCGGTGCGCCCGCGCGAAACGCTGTATGAGTCGCTGCTGGCGGCCCAGGACCGCTTCGGCGCGCGCAAACGCTGCGTGGAAGATATCAATTTTCAGCCGGACACCTACCGTAAGCTGCTGACCAAAACCCTCTTCGTGGCGCGCATTCTGGAAAAATACAGCGCCCAGGGCGAAAAAATCGGCCTGATGCTGCCGAACGCCGGAATAAGCGCGGCGGTGATTTTTGGCGCGATCGCCCGCGGACGAATCCCGGCGATGATGAACTATACCGCCGGGGTCAAAGGCCTGAGCAGCGCCATTACCGCGGCGGAAATCAAAACCATCTTTACCTCCCGCACCTTCCTCGATAAAGGCAAGCTCTGGCACCTGCCGGAGCAGTTGACGCAGGTACGCTGGGTATTTCTCGAAGATTTAAAAGGTGAGGTTACCGCCGCCGATAAGCTGTGGATTTTTGGCCATCTGCTGATGCCGAAGCTGGCTCAGGTTACGCAGCAGCCGGAAGACGCGGCGATGATTCTGTTTACCTCCGGCTCGGAAGGCAATCCGAAAGGGGTCGTGCATAGCCATAAAAGCCTGCTGGCCAACGTCGAGCAGATTAAAACCATTGCCGACTTTACCGCCAACGACCGCTTTATGTCGGCGCTGCCGCTGTTTCACTCCTTTGGCCTGACGGTCGGCCTGCTGACCCCGCTGTTTACCGGCGCGGAGATCTTTCTCTATCCCAGCCCGCTGCACTACCGCGTGGTGCCGGAGCTGGTATATGACCGCAACTGTACCGTGCTGTTCGGCACCTCCACCTTCCTTGGCAACTACGCCCGTTTTGCGAATCCGTATGATTTTTATCGCCTGCGTTACGTTGTCGCCGGGGCGGAGAAGCTGCAGGAAAGCACAAAGCAGATCTGGCAGGACAAGTTTGGCCTGCGCATTCTTGAAGGCTACGGCGTCACTGAATGCGCGCCGGTGGTATCGATCAATGTGCCGATGGCGGCGAAAGTGGGCACCGTTGGCCGCATTCTGCCGGGGATGGACGCGCGTCTGCTGGCCATGCCCGGTATTGAAGAGGGGGGCCGTTTACAGCTTAAAGGGCCGAACATCATGAACGGCTATCTGCGGGTGGAGAATCCCGGCGTGCTGGAAGCGCCCGCGGCGGAAAATCAGCACGGCGTAGTCGAGGCCGGCTGGTATGACACCGGGGATATCGTCAGCTTTGACGAACAGGGCTATGTGCGGATTCAGGGCCGCGCGAAGCGCTTTGCCAAAATCGCCGGTGAGATGGTGTCGCTGGAGATGGTCGAGCAGGTGGCGCTGGCGGTTTCGCCGGACAAAATGCACGCCACGGCGATTAAACAGGATGCCAGCAAAGGCGAGGCGCTGGTGCTGTTTACCACCGATAATGAACTGAATCGTGAAAAACTGCTGCGCTATGCCCGTGAACACGGCGTACCGGAGCTGGCGGTACCGCGCGACATTCGCTGGCTGAAGCAGCTCCCGGTACTGGGCAGCGGCAAGCCGGACTTTGTCACCCTTAAAGGCATGGTTGAACAGGCGGAAGATTCGAATGAGTGAGTCAGTACACACTAACACGTCGCTGTATTCGAAAGGGATGATGGCGGTTATCTGCGCCCAGTTTCTTTCGGCGTTTGGCGATAACGCGCTGTTGTTCGCCACCCTGGCGCTGATGAAGCAGCTGTTCTACCCGGAGTGGAGCCAACCGGTATTACAGATGTTGTTTGTGGGCGCTTACATTCTCTTCGCGCCGTTTGTCGGACAGTTTGCCGATAGCTTTGCCAAAGGGCGGGTGATGATGGTGGCGAACGGCCTGAAGCTGGTTGGCGCAGGCTGTATCTGCTTTGGCGTGAATCCGTTTATTGGCTATACGCTGGTGGGCATCGGCGCTGCCGCCTATTCTCCGGCTAAATACGGCATTCTCGGCGAGCTGACCACCGGCGATAAGTTAGTGAAAGCGAACGGCCTGATGGAGTCCTCGACCATTGCGGCGATCCTGCTCGGCTCGATGGCGGGCGGTATCCTGGCGGACTGGCATATCATGGCGGCGCTCGGCGTCTGCGCGGTGGTGTACGCCGGCGCGGTGGTCGCCAACCTGTGGATCCCGAAGCTGCCGGCGGCGCGTCCCGGGCAATCATGGCGTTTCAGGCCGATGACCCACAGCTTCTTTAGCGCCTGTACGACGCTATGGCGCAACGGTGAGACCCGCTTTTCGTTAGTCGGCACCAGCCTGTTCTGGGGGGCGGGCGTGACGCTGCGCTTCCTGCTGGTGCTGTGGGTGCCGGCGGCGCTGGGCATTACCAGCAACGCCATGCCGACCTACCTTAACGCGATGGTGGCGGTGGGGATTGTGCTGGGAGCCGGCGCGGCGGCGAAGCTGGTGACGCTGGAAACGGTGTCGCGCTGCATGCCCGCCGGGATATTGATTGGCGTGGCGGTCATCTTTTTCGCCATCCAGCAGGCGCTGCTGCCGGCGTTTGCCCTGCTGCTGCTGCTCGGCGCGTTCGGCGGCTTCTTTATCGTGCCGCTTAACGCCCTGCTGCAGGAGCGAGGGAAACATACGGTCGGCGCGGGCAACGCTATCGCGGTGCAGAACCTCGGCGAAAACGTGGCGATGCTGCTGATGCTGGGCCTCTATTCGCTGGCGGTGAGCATCGGTATTCCTGTCGTCGGCGTAGGGATTGGCTTTGGCGTGGTGTTCGCCCTGGCGATTACTGCCCTGTGGATTTGGGGACGGCGTAAATAATCTCCCGGAGGCGGCGCGTCGCGCCTGTCCGGGCTACAAACCGCACGAACTTGTAGCCCGGACAGATGCGTAGCATCGCCTCCGGGGGCTTTTACGGCCTTACGGTGCCGGGTAGGTATAAACCTGATGCACCGCTTCAATCTCGGCTAAAACCTCTGCGCTCAGCTCCAGATGCAGGCTTTCGACGTTGGTTTTCAGCTGCTCCATGGTGGTCGCGCCCAGCAGGGTGCTGGCGACAAACGGCTGACGACGTACGAAGGCCAGCGCCATCTGCGCCGGGTCAAGGTTGTGCCGCTTCGCGATATCGACATAGGCCGCCACCGCTTTTTGCGTCTGCTCGCCGCTGTAGCGCGTAAAACGGCTGAACAGCGTATTGCGTGCGCCTGCCGGTTTTGCGCCGTTGAGGTATTTCCCGGTCAGCGTGCCGAACGCCAGGCAGGAATAGGCCAGCAGCTCCACGCCTTCATACTGGCTGACTTCCGCCAGGCCCACTTCAAAGCTGCGGTTCACCAGGCTGTACGGGTTCTGGATCGTCGCGATGCGCGGCAGGTCGTGCTTGTCCGCCAGATGAAGATAGCGCATCACGCCAAACGCCGTTTCGTTAGAGACCCCGATATAGCGAATCTTGCCGGCGCGCTGGAATTCGGCCAGCGCGTCCAGCGTATCCAGCAGGGTGACGACCGGGGCGGAATCGGCCCAGGTGTAGCCCAGCTTGCCGAAACAGTTGGTCGGGCGCTGCGGCCAGTGTACCTGATAGAGGTCGAGATAATCGGTCTGCAGGCGCTTCAGGCTGTCGTGCAGCGCCTCGCGGATATTTTTACGATCCAGCTTGTGGTCAGGACGAATGCTGCTGTCGTTATTGCGGGCAGGGCCGCTCACTTTAGAGGCGATAATCAGCTTTTCGCGATTGCCGCGCTTCGCCAGCCAGTTACCGACGTAGGTTTCCGTCAGGCCCTGGGTTTCCGGGCGCGGCGGGACGGGATACATTTCCGCGACGTCAATCAGGTTAATGCCCTGACTCACCGCGTAATCGAGCTGCTCGTGCGCGTCTGCCTCGCTATTCTGCTCACCAAACGTCATTGTGCCCAGCCCCAGCGTGCTGATTTCAAGAGAACTGTGTGGGATACGGTGATACTGCATAGCCGGCTTCCTTTTTTATCAACAAGGTCAGGCGTTCCCCGACAAAGGAATATAAAAATGGCAGAGGGGGAGAAAAAGGGGAAGTAAAAAAATCAAAAAAGCCGGGCTGACGGAATCCGGCCTGATGAATCCTCGCGGACAGATCAGGTTTATCCCGACTTTTCTCTGAATGCTGAAGAATAAAGAACGCTGCTCAACGGTGCGATAAAACGCTAAATCGCGACCTGACGGCGGGACTTAACGTTTAATAATCTGCGAAACGTCGTCACGATTGATCTGCATTTTATTACCCTGCTGATCTTCGTAGCTGATAAGGCCGGTGTCGTCGTCTATGGCGGGTTTGCCGTCGGTCAGAATCATGCGACCATCTTTGGTTGCCATGACGTAATCGCTGCTGCAACCGGAAACCGAGAACGCCAGTCCTACGGCGGAAATCAATACTGCCCATTTTTTCATCGCTATCACCCCTATTATAGCCGCACCTCGTACCAGTATATTAATAGCCTGATTTGTGAGACATAAAAAGCAGTTAAGTCTTAAAAAAGAATTGCAGCCCGTTTCAGGGCTGCATTTTAGCGGGCTACAGCGGATTTTTTTTATTGCGCAGCAGGTTGAGACTTTCAACCGCAATTGAAAAGAACATCGCGAAATAGATGTAGCCTTTCGGCACGTGCACGTCGAAACTTTCGAGCATCAGCGTAAAGCCGACGAGGATCAAAAACGACAGCGCCAGCATTTTCACCGAAGGATGGCGGTCAACAAAATCGCCTATCGAACGGGCGGCAACCATCATCACCAGCACCGCGATAACCACTGCCGCCATCATAATAAACAGATGGTCCGACAGCCCGACGGCGGTGATCACCGAATCGAGGCTGAAAATAATATCCAGCAGCATAATCTGCACGATGGCGCCCATAAATGAATGGACGTTGGTTTTCAGCCCTTCTTCTTCGCCTTCAATGGATTCGTGAATTTCTTTACTCGCCTTCCAGATCAGGAACAGCCCGCCCAGCAGGAGGATCAGATCGCGAAACGAGATCTCCTGGCCTAGCACGGTAAAGAGAGGATTAGTGAGCTTGACGACCCACGCGATTGACGCCAGCAGCGCCAGACGCATGATCATCGCCCCCATCAGCCCAATACGGCGGGCGTGGGCCCGTTGCGCTGTGGGCAGTTTTGCCACCACCAGAGAGAGGAAAATAATATTATCGATCCCGAGCACTATCTCCAGCAGCGTCAGCGTACCAAGCGCCAGCCAGGCGTTAGGATCGGTTACCCATGCAAATAACATCGTTCAAAGTCCTGCAAAATAGAAAGATGCGATTATATGCAACCGCCACGGCAGAACAAAAAATTAATCATCTCCAGGCCGTTATTTCGAGGAGAGAAGGAAATGGCGGGCGAGCAGGGCGGCGGTAAAGTTTTTCTTCAGATAGAAACCGCGCGGTAGGGTGAGGATCGGTTCGCCGCGGGCGCCTACCGCCTCGGTCAGCGCTTTGCTGTTTGCCGCTTTCGGGCGCAGCTGCAGCACTTCGCCGTGGCGGGCGGTGATGCGCTCGACCTGGCCGAGGACGATCAAATCCATCAGCTCTTCCCAATCCATACGCAGCTGGCGATCTTCTTCTTCGCTGGGGCTCCACAGCAGCGGTGCGCCGACGCGGCGTTCGGCCAAAGGAATCGCGCGATCGCCCTCTACCGGTACCCACAGTACCCGCTTGAGCTTATGACGCACGTGGCTGCTCTCCCAGGTGACGCCGCTGTTGCCGGTCAGCGGCGCGACGCAGACAAAGGTGGTTTCCAGCGGGCGACCTGATGAATCGATGGGGATGGTTTTCAGCTCGACGCCGAGGGCGGCGAAATCCTGCTCCGGCTTGCTGCCTGCGCTGGCGCCAAGCCATATCTCCAGCAGGATGCCGATCCAGCCTTTATCACGTTTTAAATCGCGCGGAATCGGAATCCCGGCAAGCTGGGCCAGCTCCCCCAGCGAATAGCCTGCCAGCTGCTGCGCCTGGGCCAGAAGCTGCTCCTGGCTTTGCGGGGGGGATAAGAGCGGCGCGATGGTCGGCATAGCGTAAAACCTCTGGCTAAAAAGTGAGCAGTAATTTCATCCGTTGTGGATAGAGTTTACCTTTTCTTGAGTAAGTATGACAATTTGATGATTCATATGGTTTTTTTTGCGATTTTTTGCCACGGTGAAAATGGTGAAACCGGGTTTTCCAGAACTGGTCACCGACAATGAACAGGATCTTACACCCTGTTATCCACAGAAAAATGGGATAACTGGGGAAAAGCCCCACTACTGTTTCCATTTACAGCCTTGACGTGAGATGAAAATCGAGTTTTTAGACAAAATATGCCCAGAGCACATGCGTAATCTGTGGATAAAACCAACATTGCTCGATCTTTCATCAGTTCCAGGATCTCTTATGTGATGATCGTCACGTTATACTGTGAATTATGAAATTTTAACATGCTAACTTTATGAAAATTAGGTCATTATAATCAGGTGCTATCGCTACGCTGTTCGGATGATTCCGGGTTTTCCCTGGTTAATTCCGTACTTCTTCACAACTCTATCCACAGAAAAAGTGAATAAAATCGTCCGGGTATGGCTTTCGCTGTTTATAACTCCGGGTATTACTGTGAGTTATTCAAATGTTATTCGATCTCATCCCCCTCACAGAGTGGTTTACCGTTTCCAACGAGTGTGAAACAATCATTCACATTGAAGCTTATTTTGAGGTAGTCCGGTGATTGATGACGATGGCTACCGCCCAAATGTCGGTATTGTAATCTGTAATCGCCAGGGCCAGGTTATGTGGGCCAGGCGCTATGGTCAGCACTCGTGGCAGTTCCCGCAAGGGGGCATAAATCCAGGGGAATCAGCAGAGCAGGCGATGTATCGGGAATTGTTCGAAGAAGTTGGGCTAAGCCGTAAAGATGTGCGGATCCTTGCTTCAACCCGTAACTGGTTGCGTTACAAATTGCCTAAACGTTTGGTGCGTTGGGACACAAAGCCGGTATGTATCGGCCAGAAACAGAAGTGGTTTCTCCTGCAATTGATCGGCAGCGATGCGGATGTCAATATGCAAACCAGCAGTACACCTGAGTTTGATGGCTGGCGATGGGTAAGCTACTGGTACCCGGTGCGTCAGGTGGTGTCGTTTAAGCGCGACGTATACCGCAGGGTGATGAAAGAGTTTGCCAGCGTCACCATGGCGCTGGCGGAAAGCACGCCTAAGCCGCAAAGCGCGCCTGCATATCGACGTAAAAGAGGTTAAGCCACGCACATTATGCTCACTCGGTTGCGAGAAATAGTCGAGAAGGTCGCGAGTGCGCCGCGTTTAAACGAGGCGCTGGATATCCTGGTCACCGATATCTGCGCCGCGATGGAGACGGAAGTCTGTTCGGTTTATCTGGCTGACAATGACCGACGCTGTTATTACCTGATGGCGACGCGCGGGTTGAAAAAGCCGCGCGGGCGCATCGTTGCGCTCGCTTTTGACGAAGGCCTCGTGGGCCTGGTTGGCCGCCTGGCCGAACCTATTAACCTCGCCGACGCGCAAAAGCACCCCAGCTTTAAATATATTCCCGCGGTCAAAGAGGGCCGCTTTCGCGCCTTCCTCGGCGTGCCGATTATCCAGCGGCGTCAGCTGCTCGGCGTGCTGGTTGTGCAGCAGCGCGAACTGCGCCAGTTTGACGAAAGCGAAGAGTCCTTCCTGGTCACCCTGGCCACGCAAATCGCCGGCATTCTCTCTCAATCCCAGCTGAACGCGCTGTTTGGCCAATATCGTCAGACCCGCATCCGCGCGCTGCCCGCCTCGTCAGGCGTGGCGATTGCCGAAGGCTGGATGGACGTCAGCCTGCCGCTGATGGAGCAGGTTTATGAAGCCTCGACGCTCGATACCGCTTCCGAGCGCGAGCGGCTGACCGGCGCGCTGGAAGAGGCGGCGAATGAGTTTCGCCGCTACAGCAAACGCTACTCTGCCGGCGCGCAGAAAGAAACGGCGGCCATCTTTGACCTCTATTCGCACCTGCTTTCCGACGCGCGCCTGCGCCGCGAGCTGTTCGCTGAAGTGGATAAAGGCGCGGTGGCCGAATGGGCGGTGAAGAAGATCATCGAGAAATTCGCCGAACAGTTTGCCGCGCTCAGCGACGGCTACCTGAAAGAGCGCGCGGGCGATCTGCGCACGCTGGGCCAGCGGCTGCTTTTCCATCTCGATGACAGTATCCAGGGGCCCAATACCTGGCCGGAGCGCATCGTGCTGGTGGCGGATGAACTGTCGGCCACCACCTTAGCGGAGGTTCCTCAGGATCGTTTAGCCGGCGTGGTGGTGCGCGATGGCGCGGCGAACTCCCACGCCGCGATTATGGTGCGCGCGCTGGGCATTCCGACGGTGATGGGGGCGGATATTCAGCCTTCGCTGCTGCACGGCCATACGCTGATTGTCGACGGCTATCGCGGCGAGCTGCTGGTCGATCCCGAGCCGGTGCTGCTGCAAGAGTATCAGCGCCTGATCAGCGAAGAGAACGAGCTTAGCCGCCTGGCCGAGGACGATCTTGAACGCGCTTCCGAACTGAAAAGCGGCGAGCGGGTAAAAGTCATGCTCAACGCGGGCCTGAGCCCCGAGCATGAAGAAAAACTCGGCAATTTCGTCGACGGTATTGGCCTTTACCGTACCGAAATCCCCTTTATGCTGCAAAGCGGCTTCCCTTCCGAAGAGGAGCAGGTTGCCCAGTATCAGGGCATGCTGCAGATGTTCAACGAGAAATCGGTGACGCTGCGCACGCTGGACATCGGCGCGGATAAACAGCTGCCGTATATGCCGATCAGCGAAGAGAATCCGTGCCTTGGCTGGCGCGGTATTCGGATCACGCTCGATCAGCCGGAGATCTTTCTGGTACAGGTCCGCGCGATGCTGCGGGCCAACGCGGCAACCGGAAACCTCAGCATCCTGCTACCGATGGTCACCAGCCTGGATGAAGTGGATGAGGCTCGTCGCCTGATCGATCGCGCCAGCCGCGAAGTGGAAGAGATGATCGGCTACGCCATTCCCCGCCCGCGTCTTGGCGTGATGCTGGAAGTGCCGTCGATGGTCTTTATGCTGCCGCAGCTGGCGAACCGCGTTGATTTTATCTCCGTTGGCACCAACGATCTGACCCAGTACATTCTGGCGGTGGATCGCAACAACACCCGGGTCGCGAGTATGTATGACAGCCTGCATCCGGGGGTACTGCGGGCGCTGGCGATGATTGCCCGCGACGCCGAGCGTTTTGGTATCGACCTGCGCCTGTGTGGCGAAATGGCGGGCGATCCGATGTGCGTGACGATCCTGATTGGTATGGGCTATCGTCATCTGTCGATGAACGGTCGTTCGGTGGCGAGAGTGAAGTATTTGCTGCGGCGCATCGATATCAATGAAGCCCAGGAGCTTTCCCAGCGTAGCCTGGAAGCGCAGATGACCGCCGAAGTGCGCCATCAGGTCGCGGCTTTTATGGAGCGACGCGGACTCGGCGGCCTGATTCGCGGCGGCCGCTAGCACGGGCTACGGTTCATGAATTTGTAGCCCGGGTAAGGCGTTAGCCGTGACCCGGGACTACGCTGACGAGGTTCGGGCGGCCTGAGGGTTGGGTAGCCCGGACAGGCGCAGCGCGCCGCCTCCGGGAATGCTCAGCCGCGAATTCGCATTCGTATACATATCTTTTACATGTCCGGCGCGGATCGCCCTTCGCGCTTATGCTATCATTCGCAGCCTTTGGAGCGCCCGTTTCTGACGCGCGCGAACGATCCCCGCTGTCCACTTTCGGCGGAATAACAAGTGTTTATGGTGACAGATGAATAGTGGCTACCTGCATTTTCCGGAGTTTGATCCGGTAATTTTTTCCATTGGACCGGTCTCCCTCCACTGGTACGGTCTGATGTACCTGGTTGGGTTTGTTTTTGCGATGTGGTTGGCCACCCGTCGGGCCAATCGTCCGGACAGCGGTTGGACAAAAAACGAAGTTGAAAACCTGCTGTACGCCGGCTTCCTCGGGGTTTTCCTCGGCGGGCGTCTTGGCTATGTCTTCTTCTACAACCTGCCGGTGTTCCTCGACGATCCGCTCTATCTGTTCCGCGTCTGGGACGGCGGTATGTCCTTCCACGGCGGCCTGATCGGCGTGATTCTGGTGATGATCATTTTCGCCAAACGCACGAAGCGCACCTTCTTCCAGGTTTCCGACTTCATTGCGCCGCTGATTCCGTTTGGCCTCGGCGCCGGGCGTCTGGGCAACTTTATCAACGGTGAACTGTGGGGCCGCGTCGATCCGAACTTCCACTACACCATGATTTTCCCCGGCTCTCGGGCGGAAGACCTGGCGCTGCTGCCGTCGCATCCTGAGTGGCAATCGCTGTTTGATACCTACGGCGCGCTGCCGCGTCATGCTTCGCAGCTCTATGAGCTGGCGCTGGAAGGCGTCGTGCTGTTCCTGATACTGAACCTGTTTATCCGCAAGCCGCGTCCGGCCGGTTCGGTTTCCGGCCTGTTCCTCATTGGCTACGGTCTGTTCCGCATCATCGTGGAGTTCTTCCGTCAGCCCGATGCCCAGTTTACCGGCGGCTGGGTACAGTACATCAGCATGGGGCAGATTCTTTCGATTCCGATGGTGCTTGCGGGTATCATCATGATGGTCTGGGCGTACCGTTGTCGTCCGCAGCAACAAAATTCTTGAGGAACCATGAAACAGTATCTTGATTTGATGCAGAAAGTGCTCGATGAGGGCACGCAAAAAAATGACCGCACCGGTACCGGCACCGTCTCCATCTTCGGTCACCAGATGCGTTTTAACCTGCAGGAAGGATTCCCGTTGGTGACGACCAAGCGCTGTCATTTACGCTCCATCATCCATGAACTGCTGTGGTTCCTGCAGGGTGACACCAACGTGGCGTATCTGCACGAAAACAACGTCACTATCTGGGACGAATGGGCGGATGAAAACGGCGATCTGGGGCCGGTTTATGGTAAGCAGTGGCGCTCCTGGCCCGCGCCGGACGGCCGTCATATCGACCAGATCAGCACGGTGATGGAACAGCTGAAAAACGACCCGGATTCTCGCCGGATTATCGTCTCGGCATGGAACGTCGGCGAGCTGAACAAAATGGCGCTGGCCCCGTGCCACGCGTTCTTCCAGTTCTACGTCGCCGACGGCAAGCTCTCCTGCCAGCTCTATCAGCGCTCGTGCGACGTATTCCTCGGCCTGCCGTTCAATATCGCCAGCTACGCGCTGCTGGTGCATATGGTGGCGCAGCAGTGCGACCTCGAAGTGGGCGATTTTGTCTGGACCGGCGGCGATACGCACCTGTACAGCAACCACATGGAGCAGACGCATCTGCAGCTGAGCCGCGAACCGCGGGCGCTGCCGAAGCTGGTGATCAAACGTAAGCCGGCATCGATTTTCGACTACCGTTTTGAAGACTTCGAAATCGAAGGCTACGACCCGCATCCGGGGATTAAAGCGCCAGTGGCGATTTAACCCGGAAGTGACGACGAAAAACCGGCGCCTGCGAGCGCCGGTTTTTTTATGCCTCAGCCGAGCCGACGGCCAGCTTTATTCCCCCAACGGAACGCTTTTTTGCGAGCAGATTTCCGGCACTGTTGAAACCCGCTGCAACGCCTTTAATACTCTCCGGCGCGCGCCGCAAACCCGCATTTTACCGTTCGAATAAAGCCTCAATGCTCCGCATACTTGGCCCATGAACAGAGAACATGGCTATACCCTGATTGAAACCCTGCTCACCATGGTCGTGGTCGTCATTCTCGGCGCCAGCGGGCTGTACGGCTGGCAGAGCTGGCAACGGCAGCAGCGCCTGTGGCAAACCGCCTGCCAGGTCCGCGACTACCTGGTGCTGCTACGCGATGACGCCAACTGGCACAACCGCGACAGGGTATTAAGCGTCGGCCAAAGCGCGGAGGGCTGGTGCCTGAGCGCCAGCGGGGCGATGGCCGACTGTCGCCGCAGGGACGCTTTCACGCTGCAACCGCTATGGCCGGAGGTTTCGCTCAGCGCGATGACGCCGGGGCTGGGGTTTTATGGCCTGCGTAATACCGCCTGGGCCGGGCATATCCGCCTGCAAAGCGCGGCGGGCGGCTGGAACATTATCGTTTCTCACTGGGGGCGCATCCGCCTGTGTCGCGGTGAGGAGACGGCATCGTGTCTGTAAAACAGCGCGGCTTTTCCCTGCCGGAAACGCTGATCGCGATGGCCATCAGCTCCGTGCTGCTGCTCGGCAGCGCGCGTTTTCTTCCGGCGCTGCAGTGGGCCGCGCTTCGCCAGACCCGGCAGCAGTCGCTGGAAAATGAGCTCTGGCAGCGAATCTACACCGTCGCGAAGCATCTGCAGCGCGCCGGATACTGCCGCGGCCGCTGTTACGGGCAGGCGCTGTATATCGCAGAGGGCGGTGATTGCCTGCTGGTGAGCTGGGATAGCAACAGCGATGGCGTCTGGAATAGCGCGCCGTCATCGGAATCGGATACCACCGGGTTTCGCCTGCGCGATGGCGCGCTGGAAACCCTGCGCGGCGCAAGCGCCTGCAGCGGCAAAGGCTGGGAGAAAATGACCAACCCGGCGGCGATTCAGGTCACCGCGTTTCAGGTTACGCGCCTGGAGAGGGCGGGCTTCGCGCCTGAATTATCGATTACCCTTGCGGCGCACTCGGTCGCCGACCCGCAAATCCGCGCGCGGGCGGAATACGGCGTAACGGGATATAACCTGTGAATCGCCAGCGCGGGCTCTCTTCGCTGCTGATGGTGCTGCTGCTGTTAGCGCTCGGCACGCTATTACTCCAGGGGCTGCACCAGCAGCAGCGTTCGCTGTTAGCGCAGACGGCCAGCGAAACGCGGGCGCTTGGCGATGCCGCTGACGCGCATTCCGCGCTGCAGTGGGGAAAGGGGCTCGTCTGGCCGCTTCAGGAAACGGTTAGCTGCCAGCAGAACGCGGCGCTCGGCTGGCGCGCCTGCCTGCGAGTCTTTAGCGACGCCTCGGTATTGCTGATTGGCGGCAGCGATGGCGGCGGCATACTGCTGTGGCAGTCAGGCGTAATCGAACAAAACCGCGTCCGCTTTTCGCCTCACGGCTGGAGCGATTTTTGCCCGTTAAAGGAGGCAAGCCTATGCCAGATGCCCTGAGGCGGCAGAGAGGGTTTAGCCTGCCCGAAACGCTGCTGGCTTTAGTCTTGCTTATCGCAACCGTGACTGCGCTGGCGGGCTATCAGCGTGGGCTGGCCAACGGCTTTATGCAGCTCAACCAGTACCGTCAGCTGTGGCGCGATGCGTGGCGATTCAGTCAGCTTAGCCCACCGGTGATTCCCGCGAATCGCCAGGTATCCCGCATGCAGACATCGGTGCAAAGATGTGTCAGCATCACGGTAACGATCACGATGCCCGCAGCCAGGCGGGCGCAGATGACCCGGCTGCACTGCCCGGTCAGTCAGTAGCCAGGAGCGAATATGTTAAGGGTGTACCACTCAAACCGTCTGGATGTGCTTGAAGCCTTGATGGAGTTTATCGTCGAGCGCCAGCGGCTGGATGACCCTTTTATGCCGGAAATGGTGCTGGTACAGAGTACCGGGATGGCGCAGTGGCTGCAGATGACGCTGGCGCAGCGCTTTGGGATTGCGGCCAACATTGAGTTCCCGCTACCCGCCAGTTTTATCTGGGACATGTTCGTGCGGGTGTTAAAAGATATTCCCGGAGAAAGCGCGTTCAGTAAGCAAAGTATGAGCTGGAAACTCATGACCCTGCTACCGCAGCGGCTGAACGATGAATCCTTTACGCTACTGCGCCACTATCTGCACGACGATAGCGACAAGCGCAAGCTGTTTCAACTGGCCGCCAGAGTGGCGGATCTCTATGACCAGTATCTGGTTTATCGCCCCGAGTGGCTGATGCGCTGGGAGGCCGACCAGCGCGTTGACGGGCTTGGAGACGCGCAGGAGTGGCAGGCGCCGCTGTGGAAAGCGCTGGTGGAATATACCGCTGAGCTGGGCCAGCCGCTGTGGCATCGCGCCAATTTATACCAACGCTTTATCAGCGCGCTTGAGGCCGCCGAACAGCCGCCCGCCGGGCTACCGTCGCGGGTGTTTATCTGCGGGATTTCGGCGCTGCCGCCGGTATACCTGCAGGCGCTCCAGGCGCTGGGTAAGCATGTCGATGTATATGTTCTCTTCACTAACCCGTGCCGCTACTACTGGGGCGACATTAAAGATCCGGCATTTCTGGCAAAGCTGCTCTCCCGCCAGCGCCGCCACCACCGCGAAACGACGCGAGAGCTGCCCCTGTTTCGCGATACGCAACAGGCTCCGGGGTTATTCAACGATGCCGGGGAACAGGATGTCGGCAATCCGCTGCTGGCCTCCTGGGGCAAGCTGGGGCGCGACTATATCTACCTGCTGGCGGGTCTTGAGCGCTATGAAGAGCTGGACGCCTTTGTCGATATCGCGCCGGATAACCTGCTGCATAATCTTCAGGCGGATATTCTCGAACTGCGTAATGCGGCGGTGGCCGGGCGCAGCGCCGAGGAGTTTGCCAACAGCCGCAGCAAGCGGTTGCTGGCGGCGGACGACCGCAGCCTGACGATTCATGTCTGCCATAGCCCGCAGCGCGAGGTTGAGGTACTGCACGACCGGCTGCTGGCGATGCTCGAAGAGAATCCCGAGCTCACGCCGCGCGATATTATCGTCATGGTGGCGGATATCGATAGCTACAGCCCCTATATTCAGGCGGTCTTCGGCAGCGCCAGCGGCGAGCGCTGGCTGCCGTGGGCGATATCCGACCGGCGGGCCCGCGAATCGCATCCGGCGCTGCAGGCGTTTATCACCCTGCTTTCGCTGCCCGACAGCCGCTTTGCCAGCGAAGACGTGCTGGCGCTGCTGGATGTGCCGGTGCTGGCCGCGCGCTTTAACATTAACGAAGAGGGGCTACGCTACCTGCGCCAGTGGGTTAACGAATCCGGCGTACGCTGGGGAATGGATGACGACAACGTGCGTGAACTCGATCTCCCGGCTACCGGCCAGCATACCTGGCGCTTTGGCCTGACGCGTATGCTGTTGGGCTACGCCATGGACAGCAGCGAAGGGGAGTGGCGCTCGGTGCTGCCTTATGATGAGTCGAGCGGGCTTATCGCCGAGCTGGTGGGCAACCTGGCATCGCTGCTGATGCAGCTTAATCTCTGGCGCCGCGGGCTGGCCCAGGATCGCCCATTAGCCGAGTGGCTGCCGGTATGCCGCGACCTGCTGAACGACTTCTTCCTTCCGGACAGCGAAACGGAAGCCGCCCTGGCGCTGATAGAACAGCAGTGGCAGGCGGTGATTGACGGCGGCGTCGACGCGCAGTATGGCGAAACGGTACCGCTCTCTTTGCTGCGCGATGAGCTGTCCCAGAGGCTCGATCAGCAGCGCATCAGCCAGCGCTTTCTCGCCGGCCCGGTTAACATTTGTACCCTGATGCCGATGCGTTCGATTCCTTTCAAGGTGGTCTGCCTGCTGGGGATGAACGACGGCGTTTATCCGCGCACCCTGGCGCCGCTGGGCTTCGATTTAATGAGCCAGAAGCCGCAGCGCGGAGACCGTAGCCGTCGCGACGACGACCGCTATCTGTTCCTTGAAGCCCTGATGTCGGCCGAGCAGAAGCTCTATATCAGCTATATCGGCCGTTCCATTCAGGACAATAGCGAGCGCTACCCCTCCGTTCTGGTTCAGGAGCTGGCGGACTACATCGGCCAGAGCCACTGTCTGGAAGGGGACGAAGAGCTGGACTGCGATGCCAGCGAACGGCGGGTCAAAGAGCACATCACGCATCTGCATACCCGCATGCCTTTCGATGCCGCCAATTTTCTGGCTAATGAAGATCAAAGCTATGCCCGGGAATGGCTGGCGGCCGCCAGCCAGCAGGGGGAAGCGCACGGCGCGTTCATCCAGCCGCTACCGGTACCAGAAATCGATCACTTACCGTTCGAACAGCTGCTGCGCTTCTGGCAGCATCCTGTTCGCGCGTTCTTTCAGCAGCGGCTGCGGGTGAATTTCCGTTCGGAGGAGAGCGAGATCCCCGACGATGAACCTTTTACCCTCGAAGGGCTGAGCCGCTATCAGCTGAACCAGCAACTGCTCAATACGCTGATTGAGCAGCAGGACGCCTCGGCAATGTATCGCCGCTTCCGTGCCGCCGGGGAGCTACCCTATGGCGCGTTCGGCGAACTGGCCTGGGAGACCCAGCGTCAGGAGATGCAAAATCTGGCCGAACGGGTGATCGCCTGCCGCCAGCCGGGGCAGAGCATGGAAATCGATCTGCAATGCAGCGGAGTCAACATAACCGGCTGGCTGCAGCAGGTACAATCCGACGGTTTGCTGCGCTGGCGGCCTTCGCTATTAAGCGTGGCGCAGGGGATGCAACTTTGGCTGGAGCATCTTGTCTATTGTGCTAGCGGCGGTACCGGCGAAAGTCGGCTGTTTGTGCGCAAAGAGGGCGAGTGGCGTTTTCCACCGCTGGCGCAGGAGCAGGCCCAGGGCTACCTCAACGATCTGGTTGACGGTTACCTGCAGGGAATGTCCAAACCGCTGCTGCTGCTGCCGGAAAGCGGCGGCGCATGGCTAAAAGTCTGTTATGACGCCGAAAAGGATGTCATGTTAATGGACGAAGAGACGCAGCAAAAAGCGCGCAGTAAATTTCTTCAGGCTTATGAAGGGAACATGGTGGTCAGCGGCGAAGGTGCCGACGTCTGGTATCAGCGCCTGTGGCGCACGCTGGAAGCGGAATACTATGAAGAGATCCTGACGCAAACGCAGCGTTATTTGTTACCGGTGTTTCGTTTCCATCAGTCCGAATAACATTGTAATAGTATAAAAATTGCGCACTGGATGGCAGTTCATTTATGATGCGCAACGAATCACGGACTGATGTTTATAAAGGCTGCTAATTATGCAGCGCCAGGTTTGTTAATGATGAGGTCCGTGAATGCCCCGCAGTTTATGGTTCAAGGTTATTGTTTTACTGGCCGCCCTTTGGGCGCCGTTAAGTCAGGCAGACACCGGATGGCAACCGATCCAGGAAACCATCCGTAAAAGCGAAAAAGATACCCGTCAATATCAGGCGATCCGCCTCGATAACGGCATGGTAGTGCTGCTGGTTTCCGATCCTCAGGCGGTAAAATCGCTGTCGGCGCTGGTCGTTCCCGTGGGATCGCTGCAGGATCCCGCCGAGCATCAGGGGCTGGCTCACTTCCTGGAGCATATGACGCTGATGGGCTCGAAAAAGTATCCCCAGCCTGACAGCCTCGCCGAGTATCTCAAAATGCACGGCGGCAGCCACAATGCCAGCACCGCCCCGTATCGCACCGCCTTCTATCTTGAAGTGGAAAACGATGCCCTGGACGGCGCGGTCGATCGCCTGGCCGACGCCATCGCCGCGCCGCTGCTGGATAAAAAATATGCCGACCGCGAGCGTAATGCGGTTAACGCCGAGCTCACGATGGCGCGTACCCGGGACGGGATGCGAATGGCGCAGGTTAGCGCGGAAACCATTAACCCGGCGCACCCCGGCTCGCAGTTTTCCGGCGGTAACCTTGAAACGTTGAGCGACAAGCCCGGCAAACCGGTGCTTGATGCCCTGCACGCCTTTCGCGATAGCTGGTATTCCGCCAACCTGATGAAAGCGGTGATCTACAGCAACAAGCCTCTGCCGGAGCTGGCGAGCATCGCGGCGGCCACCTACGGTCGCGTGCCGAACCACGATATCAGCAAACCGGAGATTACCGTCCCGGTGGTGACCGATGCGCAAAAGGGCATCATCATTCACTACGTTCCGGCGATGCCTCGTAAAGTGCTGCGCGTGGAGTTCCGCATTGATAATAATAGCGACAAGTTCCGCAGCAAAACCGACGAGCTGGTGACCTATATGATCGGTAATCGCAGTCCCGGCACGCTCTCAGACTGGCTGCAAAAGCAGGGGCTGGTTGAAGGGATTCGCGCGGACTCCGACCCGGTGGTGAACGGCAACAGCGGGGTGCTGGCTATATCCGCGACCCTGACGGACAAAGGTCTGGCGCACCGCGATGAAGTTACCGCGGCCATCTTCAGCTACCTCAATCTGCTGCGCAGCCAGGGAATCGATAAGCGCTATTTTGATGAGCTGGCCCACGTGCTGGCGCTCGACTTCCGCTACCCGTCCATCAACCGCAATATGGATTACGTCGAATGGCTGGCGGACACCATGATCCGCGTGCCGGTCGAGCATACGCTGGACGTTGTCAACATTGCCGATCGCTACGATCCGCAGGCGATCGAAGACCGCCTGGCGATGATGACGCCGCAAAACGCCCGCATCTGGTACATCAGCCCGAAAGAGCCGCATAACAAGACCGCCTACTTCGTCAATGCGCCCTATCAGGTGGATAAGATCAGCGAGCAGACCTTTGCCGACTGGCAGCAGAAGTCCAGCGCCATCGACCTCAAGCTGCCGGTGCTGAACCCCTATATTCCGGATGATTTCAGCTTAATCAAAAGCGACAAGGCTTACCCGCATCCGCAGCTGATTGTAGATGAACCGACGCTGCGGGTGATTTACGCGCCGAGCCAGTACTTCGCCAGCGAACCGAAAGCGGATATTTCGCTGGTTCTGCGTAACCCGCAGGCAATGGACAGCGCCCGCCGGCAGGTGATGTTTGCGCTCAATGATTATCTGGCGGGCATTGCGCTCGACCAGCTCAGCAACCAGGCGGCGGTCGGGGGGATAAGCTTCTCTACCGGCGCGAATAACGGCCTGATGGTTAACGCCAACGGCTATACGCAGCATCTACCTGAGCTGTTTAACGCCCTGCTCGACGGTTACTTCAGCTATACGCCAACCGAAGAGCAGCTGGAGCAGGCTAAATCCTGGTACGCCCAGATGATGGATTCGGCGGATAAAGGCAAAGCCTACGATCAGGCGATCATGCCGATTCAGATGGTTTCTCAGGTGCCGTACTTCCAGCGCGAAGAGCGTCGGGCGCTGCTGCCATCGATCACCCTGAAAGAGGTGCTGGAATACCGCGATAATCTCAAGGCGAAAGGGCGACCGGAGCTGATGGTCATCGGTAATCTTACCGCCGATCAATCCACCGCCATGGCGCGGCAGATTCAAAAACAGCTGGGCGCCGACGGCAACGAGTGGTGCCGTAACAAAGACGTTCTGGTCGATCGTAAACAGCTGGCGATTTTTGAAAAAGCGGGCAACAGTACCGATTCCGCGCTGGCCGCCGTCTTCGCGCCGCCGAACGTGGACGAATACGCCAGCTCTGCCGCCAGCTCGCTCCTCGGGCAAATCGTACAGCCGTGGTTCTATAACCAGCTACGTACGGAAGAGCAGCTGGGCTACGCGGTCTTCGCCTTCTCGATGAACGTTGGCCGCCAGTGGGGGATGGGCTTCCTGCTGCAAAGCAGCGATAAGCAGCCGGCTTACCTCTGGCAGCGTTTCCAGGCCTTCTTCCCCACGGCGGAAGCCAAACTGCGGGCAATGAAGCCGGAAGAGTTTGCGCAGATTCAGCAGGCGGTGATCGGTCAGATGCTGGAAGCGCCGCAAACGCTGGGCGATGAAGCGTCGAAGCTGAGCAAAGATTTCGATCGCGGTAATATGCGCTTCGATTCACGTGATAAAGTAGTGGCTCAGATTAAACTGCTGACGCCGCAAAAGCTTGCCGACTTCTTCCATCAGACGGTGGTGGATCCGCAGGGCATGGCAATTCTCTCCCAGGTTTCCGGTAGCCAGAATGGCAAGGCGGAATACGCGCATCCGCAGGATGGCAAAGTCTGGGAGAACGTCAGCGCATTGCAGAAATCCTTACCCCTGATGCGAGAGAATGAATGACCGACACCGCCGAGTCTCTTGACCCACTGCGCTTGCCCCTGACGGGCGAGCGCCTGATAGAAGCCTCTGCGGGCACAGGAAAAACCTTTACCATTGCCGCCCTCTATCTGCGGCTGCTGCTGGGGCTGGGCGGGGAATCCGCCTTTCCCCGCCAGGTCAGCGTGGAAGAGCTGCTGGTAGTGACCTTTACCGAAGCGGCGACCGAAGAGCTGCGCGGGCGTATTCGCAGCAATATCCACGAGCTGCGTATCGCCTGCCTGCGCGAAAGTACCGACAATCCTCTCTACGCCGGGCTGCTGGCGGAAATCGCCGATAAAACCCAGGCGGCGCAAACGCTGCTGCTGGCCGAACGGCAGATGGACGAAGCGGCGGTATTTACCATTCACGGCTTCTGCCAGCGGATGCTGAGCCTTAACGCCTTTGAGTCCGGCATGCTGTTCGAACAGCAGCTGATTGAAGATGAATCCCGCCTGCGCTATCAGGCCTGCGCCGACTTCTGGCGTCGCCACTGTTACCCGCTGCCGCGTGACATCGCGGCGGTTATCCACGAAGCGTGGAAAGGGCCGCGCGATCTGCTGAAATCCATCGACCGCTGGCTACAGGGAGAGGCGCCGCAGCTCAAATCGCCGCCGCCGGCTGACGAAACGCTGGCCGAACGCCATCAGCAAATTATCGAACGCATCAACGCGCTGAAGCAGCAGTGGCTGGCACAGGTGGGCGAGGTTGAGGCGGTGCTGGAAAACTCGGGCCTCGACCGGCGCAAGTTTAATCGCGGCAATCAGGGGAAATGGCTGGAGAAAGTGACCGCCTGGGCCCAGGAAGAGACCCTCAGCTACCAGCTTCCGGATGCGCTGGAGAAGTTCTCCCAGGCCTTCTTGCTTGAGCGCACCAAAGCGGACGGCGCGCCGCCGGTACACCCGCTGTTCAGCGCGGTAGAAGCGCTGCTGGCGACACCGTTAACCTTGACCGATCTGGTGATTGCCAGGGCGATGGTTGAAATCCGCGAAGCGGTCGCGCGGGAGAAACGCCGCCGCGGCGAGCTGGGCTTTGACGATATGCTTAGCCGCCTGGATGACGCCCTGCGCGGGGAGAGCGGCGAAGCGCTGGCCAGCGCGATTCGCCAGCGCTTTCCGGTGGCGATGATCGACGAATTTCAGGATACCGACCCGCAGCAGTACCGCATCTTTCGCCGCATCTGGCGGCGCCAGGCAGACACCGCGCTGCTGCTGATTGGTGACCCCAAACAGGCCATTTACGCCTTCCGCGGCGCGGATATCTTTACCTACATGAAAGCGCGTGGGGACGTCACCGCCCACTATACGCTCGATACCAACTGGCGCTCTGCGCCGGGGATGGTTGATAGCGTCAATCGCCTGTTTAGCCTCAGCGATAACCCCTTTATGTTCCGCGAAATCCCGTTTATGCCGGTGAAGTCGGCCGATAAAAACCAGGGGCTGCGCTTTACCGTCGATGATGCTGCGGTACCGGCGATGAATATCTGGCTGATGTCGGGCGAGGCCGTCGGGGCGGGGGATTACCAGGCGTTTATGGCCCAGCTGTGCGCGGCGCAAATTCGCGACTGGCTCAGCGCGGGCCAGCAGGGCAAGGCGCTGCTGTGGCGCGGTGAAAAAGCTGAACCCGTGCGGGCTTCGGACATCACGGTGCTGGTGCGCAATCGTCAGGAGGCGTCGTTAATTCGCGATGCCCTTCAGCTGCTGTCGATTCCCTCCGTCTATCTCTCCAACCGCGATAGCGTGTTTGAAACCCCCGAGGCGCAGGAGCTGCTGTGGGTGCTGCAGGCGGTGCTGGCCCCCGAGCGGGAAAATACCCTGCGCAGCGCGCTGGCAACCGCAATGTTCGGCCTCAACGCGCAGGACATTGAAAACCTCAACCAGAGCGAACGGGCCTGGGATGAGCTGGTAGAAGAGTTTAGCGGCTACCGGCAAGTCTGGCGGCAGCGCGGCGTGATGCCGATGCTGCGCGCGCTGATGACCGCGCGGCGCATTGCCGAAAACCTGCTGGCGACCAGCGGCGGCGAGCGGCGCCTGACCGATATCCTGCATATCAGCGAGCTGCTACAGGAGGCGGCGAACCAGCTGGAGAGCGAACATGCGCTGGTGCGCTGGCTGGCGCAGCATATCGCCGAGCCGGATAGCAACGCCTCCAGCCAGCAGATGCGCCTGGAGAGCGATAAGCACCTGGTGCAGATCGTCACCATCCATAAATCGAAAGGGCTGGAGTATCCGCTGGTCTGGCTGCCGTTTATTGCGCGTTTCCGTAAACAGGATCAGGCGTTTTATCACGACAGAACCTCCTTTGCCGCCGTTCTCGACCTGGGGCAGGCGGAGGGCAGCATGGAGCTGGCGGAGGCCGAACGCCTGGCCGAAGATCTGCGCCTGCTTTACGTCGCGCTGACCCGTGCGGTCTGGCACTGCAGCCTTGGCGTTGCGCCGCTCAGCACCCGGCGCAGCGACAAGCCCGGCGCCAGCGATTTTCACCACAGCGCGCTGGGCCGACTGCTGCAGGGCGGGGAAGCGATGGATGCCGCAGGGCTGATGGCCCGCCTGCAGGCGTTCTGCAGCGGGGAGATCGCCCTGCGGCTCCCGGATACGGCTGCGCCAACTCCGTGGCAGGCTCCGCAGGCGGCGCTACCGCCGCTTTCAGCCCGTTTGCTCGCGCGTTCGGTGACCGATGACTGGCGGGTCACCAGCTACTCCGGCCTGCAGCAGAATGGACACAGCGCGGCGCAGGATCTTCTGCCGCGTCTGGATGTCGATGCCGCCGGCGTCGGTGAGGTCGCGGAAGAGCCGCAGCTTACGCCGCACCAGTTCCCGCGCGGCGCGTCGCCGGGGACGTTTCTGCACAGTTTGTTCGAAGATCTCGATTTTACCCAGCCGGTTCCCGCCGACTGGATGGCGGCCAGGCTCCAGCTGAGCGGCTTCGAGGAAAAGTGGACCCCGGTACTGACCGCATGGCTCGACGGCGTGCTGCGTACCCCTCTGCCCGGCGCGGGGATTGCCCTTAATCAGCTGAGCGAAGGCGATAAACAGGTGGAGATGGCGTTTTATCTGCCCATCGAACAGCCGCTGGATCCCCTGCGTCTGGATGCGCTGATTCGTCAGTACGATCCGCTCTCCGTGGATACCCCAACGCTCGATTTCCGCCAGGTGCGGGGGATGCTGAAAGGCTTTATCGACCTGGTGTTTCGCCACAACGGTCGCTATTACCTGCTGGATTACAAATCCAACTGGCTGGGGGAAAATCGCGAGGCCTATACCCAGGACGCGATGCGGCAGGCAATGCGTTCGCACCGTTACGATTTGCAGTACCAGCTCTATAGCCTGGCGCTGCACCGATATTTACGCCACCGCATTGCCGATTATGATTACGAACGCCACTTCGGCGGCGTTATTTATCTCTTTTTACGCGGCATGGACGGGCAGGACGGCGGGCAGGGTATCTTCACCACCCGGCCGGCGCTGCCGCTGATTAACGGCCTCGATGCGCTGTTTGCCGGGGAAACCCAGGAGGTTGTGCTATGACCATGGATGAACTGTTACTGCAGGCGGTTGAACAGCGCCTGCTGCGCCCGCTGGACGTCCAGTTTGCGCTCATGGTGGCGCAGGAGGCGCATCCGGCGGTGAAGCTCACCGCCGCCATTCTCAGCCGCGATGCCGGTGAAGGCCACGTCTGCCTGCCGATTTCGCGTCTCGCCGAGGATGAGCTGCTGAGCGCAAAAGCGGCAGGCCTGAGTGAGCAGATCCTTGAGCTGACCGGCGCCCCGGACGGCTGGCTGCCGCTGCTTAACGATGCTGAGGCGGTCAGCGGCGGTGAGCGCCCGACGCCGATGATCCTCTGCGGCGAACGGCTTTACCTCAACCGCATGTGGCGCAACGAATTAACCGTCGCGCGCTTTTTCAATGAGGCCAATCAGGTTCTGGAGGTGGATGAAGCCCGGCTGGCTTCGACGCTCGACGCGCTGTTTCCGCCCGCTGAGGAAACGGACTGGCAAAAAGTGGCGGCTGCGGTCGCCCTGACCCGACGGATTTCGGTGATTTCCGGCGGTCCGGGCACCGGTAAAACCACGACCGTCGCTAAACTGCTGGCCGCGCTGATCCAGACGTTCTCCAGCCCGCGCTGCCGGATTCGCCTGGCGGCGCCGACCGGTAAAGCCGCGGCGCGCCTGACCGAGTCCCTCGGCGCGGCGCTGCGCCGCCTCCCTCTCAGCGACCAACAAAAGGCGCTGGTGCCCACCGAAGCCAGCACCCTCCATCGCCTGCTGGGCGCGCAGCCCGGCAGCCAGCGGATGCGCTATCACGCCGGCAACCCGCTGCATCTTGACGTGCTGGTGGTGGATGAAGCCTCAATGATTGACCTGCCGATGATGTCGCGCCTGATCGACGCGCTGCCTGAGCACGGAAGGGTGATTTTCCTTGGCGACCGCGATCAGCTGGCGTCGGTAGAGGCCGGAGCGGTGCTGGGGGATATTTGCGCCTGGGTTAATGCAGGCTATACCCCGGCGAGGGCGGCACAGCTCGCCCGGTTGACCGGCCAGCCGGTGCCGGCGGGCGAGGGCAACGTTGCCGGTGCGCTGCGCGACAGCCTGTGCCTGCTGCAAAAAAGCTACCGTTTTGGTCGCCATTCCGGGATCGGCCATCTGGCGTGGGCGGTGAACAGCGGCGAGCGCAGCGCGGTACGCGCAACGCTGCGTCAGTCGTTCGACGATATCGCCCTGTATCCGCTGAGCGCCACCGAAGAGTATGAAGCGATGCTGAATCAGGCGCAGGCGGGCTATGGCCGCTTCCTGCAGCTGCTGCGCGCGCGGGCTGAGCCCGAAGAGATGATCGCCGCCTTTGGCGAATTCCAGCTGCTGTGCGCGCTGCGCGAGGGGCCGTATGGGGTCAGCGGCGTGAACGAACAGCTGGAGCAGATGCTGAACCGCAAGCGGGCGATCGCGTTACCGCGGCATTCGCGCTGGTATGAAGGACGGCCGGTGATGATCTCCCGCAACGACAGTGCGCTGGGGCTGTTTAACGGCGATATCGGCATCGCGCTGGAAAGAGGCGATGGCCTGCGCGTCTGGTTCCCGATGCCCGATGGCAGCATCAAGTCGGTACAGCCAAGTCGTCTGCCGGAGCACGATACCGCCTGGGCGATGACGGTGCATAAATCGCAGGGATCGGAGTTCGATCACGCGGCGCTGATCCTGCCTTCGCGCAGCGTGCCGCTGGTAACCCGCGAGCTGGTTTATACCGCCATTACGCGTGCGAAACGGCAGCTGTCGATCTATGCCGATGAGCAGGTGCTGACTCAGGCGGTGGCTGCGCGTACCGAACGACGCAGCGGCCTGACGGATATCTTTTCCGCCCAGTGAGGTTTTCCCCGGTCGGCCGCGCGCTTTCCGGGGAGAAGGGATCAGGCCAGGTCTGCCATCAGCACCTTGGAGCGGCGCTGATAGTTGTACATCTCTTTTTTGCTCTCCGGCAGCAGGTCGACGTCGACCGGCGTAAATCCGCGCTCCTGGAACCAGTGAATGCTGCGGGTCGTAAGAACAAACAGCTTGCTGAGGCCCATTTGCTTCGCCTGCGCGGCAATGCGTTCGAGCAGCACTTCACCACGCGATGAGCTGCGGTAATCCGGATGCACCGCCACGCAGGCCATTTCGCCGATCTTCTCTTCCGGGAAAGGATAGAGCGCGGCGCAGGCGATGGTGGTGTTGTCGCGCTGAATAATGGTGAATTTATCGATTTCCATCTCCAGCTGTTCGCGCGAACGCCTGACCAGAATGCCCTGCTGCTCCAGCGGGCTAATCAGCTCGAGGATGCCGCCGATATCGTTAATGGTGGCGCGGCGGATCTGCTCGGCGCTCTCCATCACTATCTGGGTACCGATACCGTCGCGTGAGAACAGCTCCTGCAGCAGGGTGCCGTTTTCCTGATAGCTGATCAGGTGGCAGCGGCGCACGCCGCTGCGGCAGGCTTTTACCGCGCCGCGCAGAAAGCGCACGGTGCCGGAGCTGTAGTCTTCGTCCGCTTCCATCTCTTCCACCCGCGCCTGGGCTTCGTTGGGGAACAGCTCGGGGACGATCTCGCCATCCTGATTGTGAACCCCCTGCGATGAGCAGAAGCCGATCATCTTTTCGGCTTTCAGCTTAATCGCCAGCTGGGTCGCAATCTCTTCCGAGGTCAGGTTAAAGCTTTCGCCGGTGACCGACACCGCAACCGGGCCCATCAGCACGATTGCGCCGTTATCCAGCTGGCGGTGAATGGCTTCTTCATCGATGCGCCGGATGCGCCCGCTGTGACAGTAATCCACGCCGTCGTCCACGCCTAACGGCTGCGCGATAATGAAGTTGCCGCTGACCACGTTGATATGGGCGCCCTGCAGCGGCGTGTTGTTGAGGCTCATCGACAGGCGAGCGGTAATTTCCAGCTGCAGCATGCCCGCCGCCTGCTTAACCAGCTCGAGCGTTTTGGCGTCAGTCACTCGGGTTTGTTTATGATAAACCGGCTCGTGACGATGCTCCGCCAGGTTGGCATCGATCTGCGGGCGGGCGCCATAGACCACCACCAGACGAATCCCCAGGCTGTGAAGCAGGCCAATGTCATTGACTATACTAGAGAAATTATCATGCTCGATGGCTTCCCCGCCCAGCATGATGACAAACGTTTTACCCCGATGGGCATTAATATAGGGGACAGAATGGCGGAATCCCTCTACCAGTTCGGTGCGACGTTCCTTCACCATGACATAACCTCAATGCATGATTATTCGTAATTACTGTATTTTTATTCTGTTTCGCCGGCAAACGCAAGCCCCAATTTTTGGCTGAGCCGGGAAAACAGTGTGAGCCAAATCAGGGTGTCAAAGATTGTTTACCCTTTTATAGATGACAGGTTATGCGCCTTTCGTTAAAGTTTCCGGTCAATCTGTTTGTTTTAAATACGAATGATTTCTTACTGCTTGGGAGTGGCATGTCGGGATACAAGTCAGGATTAAGCCGCCGCCGATTTTTACAGGGGGCGGGCGCCATGTGGTTAATGAGTGTGAGTCCGGTTGGGTTGGCTGCCGCGGCGCAGGTGGTTGCCGTACGCGTCTGGCCATCATCGACCTACACGCGCGTCACCGTGGAGTCCAACCATATCCTGAAATATCGGCAGTTTGCGCTCAGCAATCCTGAACGTGTGGTGGTGGATCTGGAAGGGGTTAATCTCAACTCCGTACTGAAAGGTATGGGGAGTCAGATTCGCGGTGACGATCCCTATATTCAATCCGCTCGCGTGGGGCAGTTCGATCCGCAAACCGTGCGCATGGTGTTTGAGCTGAAACAGAACGTGAAACCGCAGCTGTTTGCGCTGGCTCCGGTCGCCGGGTTTAAAGAGCGTCTGGTCATGGACCTCTATCCCGCTAACGCCACCGACGTGCAGGATCCGCTGCTGGCGCTGCTCGAAGATTACAACAAAGGCGATCTTCAGCGGCAGGTTCCGCCTGCGGAGAGCGGGCCTAAACCGGGTAAAGCCGGGCGCGATCGGCCCATTGTTATCATGCTCGATCCCGGCCACGGCGGCGAAGACTCCGGCGCGGTGGGAAAATACCGCACCCGCGAGAAAGACGTGGTGCTGCAGATTGCCCGACGGCTGCGCGCGCTGATCGAGAAAGAGGGCAATATGAAGGTCTATATGACCCGCAACGAGGATGTCTTTATCCCGCTGAAGGTCCGCGTCGCCAAAGCGCAGAAGCAGCGCGCCGACCTGTTTGTCTCTATTCATGCCGACGCGTTTACCAGCCGCCAGCCCAGCGGATCGTCGGTGTTTGCCCTGTCAACCAAAGGGGCCACCAGTACCGCGGCTAAGTATCTGGCGCAGACCCAGAACGCCTCGGACCTGATCGGCGGCGTCAGCAAAAGCGGCGATCGCTACGTCGACCACACGATGTTCGACATGGTGCAGTCGCTGACCATCGCCGACAGCCTGAAGTTCGGCAAGGCGGTGCTGGAAAAGATGGGCAACATTAATAACCTGCACAAGAACCGGGTTGAGCAGGCGGGCTTCGCGGTGCTGAAGGCGCCGGATATTCCATCGATTCTGGTGGAAACCGCGTTTATCAGTAACGTCGAAGAAGAGCGTAAATTGAAAACGGCGAAATTCCAGCAGGAAGTTGCAGAGTCGATTCTGGCAGGGATTAAAGCCTACTTCGCCGACGGCGCGACGCTGGCAAGGCGAGGGTAACGCAACAGGAAAGGTAAATGGCTCTACTTAAGAGCGCGCACGGCGGCAATATTCGCGAGGCCGCCGCGCTGTTGGGCATCTCTGCGGAGCAGCTGCTGGATTTTAGCGCCAATATTAATCCGCTGGGGATGCCGGAAAGTTTAAAGCGCGCCATCCTCGACAATATGGCCTGCGCCGAACGCTACCCTGACGTTGAGTATCAGCAGCTGCACCTTGCGCTGGCGGAACACCATCAGATCCCCGCCTCGTGGATCCTCGCCGGAAACGGCGAAACCGAAGCGATCTTTACGCTGGTTCAGGGGCTGAAGCCGCGCCAGGCGATGATCGTCACCCCGGGCTTTGCCGAATACCGCCGGGCGCTGCAGTCGGTGGACTGCGCGGTGCGGGAATTTCTGCTGCGCGAGGAGGATGGCTGGCAGCTCACCGGGGCGATTCTTGACGCCCTGACGCCGGATCTGGACTGCTTATTTCTCTGCACGCCGAACAATCCTACCGGCCTGCTGCCCGAGCGCCGTCTGCTGGAGATGATTGCTGAACGCTGTCGGTCGCTGGGCATTGCCCTGATTCTCGATGAAGCGTTTATCGATTTTATCCCCGACGAGTCGGGATTTATTCCGCTGCTGGGCCACAACCCGCACGTGTGGGTACTGCGTTCGCTGACCAAGTTTTATGCCATTCCCGGCCTGCGTCTGGGGTATCTGGTCAATGGCGATGCGCGGGCGGTGGCGAGAATGCGCGAGCGCCAGATGCCGTGGTCGATAAACGCGTTTGCCGCCCTGGCGGGGGAAATCATTCTCCAGGATAGCGCCTACCAGCAGCAAACCTGGCAGTGGCTGGCGGAGGAGGGGCAGCGCTTTTACCATCAGCTGCGCCATATTCCCGGCCTGACGGTCTATCCCGGGCGGGCAAACTATCTGTTTCTGCGCTGCGACGTGGCGGATCTGGATCTGCAATACGCGATGCTGCAGCAGCACATCCTGATCCGCAGCTGCGCCAACTACCCGGGGCTCGACGGGCGCTACTTCCGCGTCGCGATCCGCAGCCAGCAGGAAAATACCCGGCTGCTGACGGCCTTCAGGCGGGTATTTAACGAGTAGATGTCTGCCGCCATTGTTCGTCTGCGGTTCTTCCCGGTGGCGCTGCGCTGACCGGGCTACGGGTTTACAGCCATCTGCGGACCGGTAGCCCGCCTCCGGGGAATGCGCCGGGATGAATGTATCGGTGCGGCTTCTCCCCGGCTCGCGCTGCGCTTAGCCGGGCTACGGGTTCATAGCCGTCTGCGGTCCGGTAGCCCGGACAGGCGCGCAGCGCCGCCTCCGGGGAAGGTGCACAGCATGAGGTTTTGTTGCGGTCTTCTTCCCGGCTCGCGCTGCGCTTAGCCGGGCTACGGGCTCATAGCCGTCTGCGGACCGGTAGATACTGTGAACGCCTGCAACCATTTTTAGTTGCCGATACTTTCTCCGGCTCCCGGATGACAGGCACACCAACGACAGCACTCTCTGGTGCTGTCGTTTTTTCTCAGGGAACGTTGTTACGCTA